>Ga0182738_1004145_pt1 | contig 16164 bp, 12 predicted proteins | sample eDN5th30CBELigMG_FD_128876 | JGI IMG/M metagenome (GOLD analysis project Ga0182738, IMG submission 128876) | Enriched Miracle-Growth compost microbial communities from Emeryville, California, USA - eDNA 5th pass 30_C BE-Lig MG (version 2)... ... | reverse complement strand
TGAGAATTATTTGTTTATGATCATTATTATTAATTCGTAAGTATGACTTGAATGTAATTAGCATAATCTTGAAAATAAATATTCTTATCCTCAAAAATATTCTGTAGGAGGGGAAAAAAAGCAATTTGATGTGGAGAATATTACTATTTATTGTGGTATCTCGCCTTAGCCTGAGCTTTAAAAATTTGCTTCAAAACAGGAAAGTTTTTTTCACTTTGCAAATGAAATTTTTTGAATTTTAAATATTGGACTTTTCTTTGAAGAGTCGAAAGTGTGAGCGAAAAGCTGATCGATGATTTGAATCTTTTTTGCTGATTTCTCAAAACTGTTTCTTCTCTTTTCTCTCAAGGGAAAAAAAACTCATTAATCTTTTTAGCAGTCAATAAATACAATTGACAATTGCAACAATTTTGAGGTCAATCGCCGAAAAGAGATAAATTTTGAGTCTTATTTTATTATCCTTCTTCTTGGTTTTTAATTAAGGTTAAAAACAAAACGAAAATAAACTATTTGAAGAATTGAATCATCAGGAGCTTCCTTTGCCAATCTCGGGGCTTTGGAGAGGTTCCACTGCAACATTTGGATAGTTTGACTTTCAACGCAGAACAGCCTATCATGGCCCCAATTTTCCAAACCAAAAAGGGAGTACTGAGAGACAGTTTGAAAATCTTTGATAATTAATTTTCTTATACCTCAATGACAAAATGGTAATTCATAATTATATTATGTAGCTTGTCGAACGACGTAAAGATTTTTTACGAAAAAGATCTGTCACTAAAAACAGACTTGATATTTATTTATTCATTCGAAATAGGATAAAAATAACTAGAAAATATTGCATCCAGCGCAACAGGCCTGTTGTTTAACTGTCGCATCATGTTCCCCAATTTCGATATTGGAAGTAAATCTGTTTCTTGCCTGGTTCTCTAAAAGCTCCAATTCTCTCATATCAGGGTGCTTTTGGAGAATTCTGCTCATATCTCTCTTCACCATCTTTGTTTCTTGAATTAAATTCAAATATTTTGAAACAATTTGATTTATGGATTTCTGGTCTGCTTTCCCTCTTGCTTGAGACTCCTTATGAGCCATAATTGCAGAATCCTCCAACTCGACGCAGAGTTGTTGTGCCCTTTCTGCTCCAATGTATCCAAAGCCGCTCTTTATTTTGTGCGCGCTCTTTGCGATGGGATCAAATGCGAGAGAAAGAACATTTTGATGAACTTCTTTCATTAACTGAGTCAGGGAGTTTTTATCAAACTCGTCCATGAGATTGGTGTACAGGCCTTCATCGCCACCAAAGTTTATGATGCCTTGTTTCATGTTGATTGAAGGATATTCGGCCATCTTGAAATTTATGAATTGTGGATCGAAAAAAGATAAAAATAACCAATTATTTTCATTTAATCTTTTAAAAGAATAAAGGATTGGAATTTCGAAATCTTTTCAATGGTGAATCAATAGTTTGCTTCCTCTATTAGAGAAAAGTGTATTTGACTTCCTTGACAGGGGATGATATTGATGAGGATTCAGGAATACAAAGGGAACAAATCGTTGATTTTCGATCGAAAAAGACCAAAAACCATTTATCCACAGAGATACTTGGAACGTACATATTCTTTAAAATTTCCCCCTTTGAGATTAAAAAGAAATTGATAGAAAATAAAAAAAAGCAAGAAGCAATAAATTTTTCTTTGTTTTTTTAATGCTTGTAAAACTTTTTGGAGGAGAAAAACTCACAATAAATTTTCCACAGAGAGATTTTTTGTTCATGAGTAATTTCAAAGATTGAAAAGAATCTTTCCTTATTTACAAAAATCAAATCGGTCACGATCGACACATGGATTTCAAATTATCATAAGAATTAAAGTATCAAATCAAGAGAAAACCTCAGATGTATCCTTCGTCTTTTAATTGAGAAGAATAAGGATCCTCATTTGGAGTTCCAAAATTCAAGAAATGCATGATATTCATTTGTCGTGATTTTAAAAGATGAATTTCTTCGCTGAGCCATTTTACATCTCCACTCGACTGACTCATATCTTTCGACGTGCTCAATAATTTCAAAAAGTCATCCTCCAATTTTCTAACGTTGTATTTCTCGTCTTCGAGGTTGGTCATGGTTTGATGCGAAAGTTTACCAACATTTTCAACAGTATCATACAAGGTTTTTAACCTTTCCCGAACTTCCTCTGCAATGTTTTCCAATTTTTTCTCGACCTCGCCAATTTTCTCTCTGATAAATGAATTCTCGCTGTCTTTGATTGAAGCCAGAGAGTCAAATTTATGTCCAAGTTGTGTTGTTGTTGAGATGAATTTCTCCAAATACTTTTCAATATTCTGAGTAAAGTCATCAATACGATGATCAAGGCCTATTTTATGAGATCTCAATTCCCCTTCCAAGATTTCCAGTCTGCGTTCCAATCCTCCAAGTCTTGATTGAATCTCACTGATTGCATTATTTTCTCGAACTTGGGCGTTTCTTTTCTCCTGATGATTCAATCGTTGCATTTCATCATGCAAATGCACAAGATTCTCGTTTGTTTCAAGTCGTTTTTCCAAACGTGAGAATCGAACTTCTAGAGTTTTAATCACGTCATTGATCTCAGGATTGTCACTCAAACTGAAAACCCCAAATCCTGCTGTATCCATCCCACCCTCAAGAATCTGCTGGTCATATGCAGGAAATGACGTATCTTTCATCATGTATTCTCCAGAGATATTGTGAATTTGGCTCCCTTCTGAAACCATTTTCTGAATATCTGTAGCTGGAGGGGAACCTGCATTGGCTGGTGATCTGTATTGTCGGCCTGCATTTGGTGCAATTTGACGATACAGCATTGAGTCTTCAGTCGGCATGCCAACAGATGAAAGGTCATTGACTTCAAGAATACCAGCAGATCTTGGCTGATACAATTTAAAATCTGGCTTCGTATCAAAAGTCGAAGGCTGGCGCATGCTTGAGGCCAAATTCCCCTTGGCCAATGGGTTTTGCTGTAAAACACGAGGTTTAGGCGATGCTGAAGTTGAGCGGTGTTTCTTTGAATTTCGCGACATGGAAATTAGGGATGTTCGATCCGAAAAACAACAAAATTTGAATTAATAAATTGTAAGTAGATTTGTAGAATCGAAATTAAAATTTTGACAAAAAACAAAAACAAAAGAAATGATTCAAAAGAAAAGAAATAAGGTGTAAAGAATAGAATAAGAGGCAGTAACACTTACCGGTTGATATAAACTTTACAAATTATAGAATGCAAGTTGTATGGATTACCGGGTCTAAGGACTCAAAATCATAGATAGCCAATAAATTCAACTCCTGAGATAGAGTGAAACTTGGAGGAGAATCACAACACGTTTGGGTTGGTGGTAAAAAAAGGAGATGGACGAAATACAAAAGCAACAAACAGATAAAGAGAGATATGAACATCGAGTAATTCGGTATGGAGACTACCATCTAATAATATAAATAGTAAAATAGTAAACTGGCCAAAAGTCGCTATTTTACACGGATAGAAACGCTTTTTTAAAATCAAACTCAAAAGACAATCAAGAAAACATTTTTTATTAAATAAATTTAAATCAAGCAAAGGAGAGTTTTTCTTCTCAATCCACTTAGGCCAGACTCAAATGTCATCATCCCGAAATTCTCCTGGCCCCTGAAATCTGGGAAACATTGAATTTGGCTCCATTTCAGCAAAGGGATCATTTTCTGGCATGAATGAGAGCGCAGTATGCGTTATATTCATATCAAACTCTTCTGAATCCGGAGGATTGCCCGCATTCAAGAAAGCATCAGGATCAATAAACTCCTCTGATACATTTCCGCTGTAGTGTCCTTGTGAGCTTGATTGATGGTTTTGTTCATTTGAGAAAAATCCATACATCTCTTGATTTGAAGTGTTTGTCGTTGACTCTTTTTGGTATATATTATTACTTTGTCTATAATGGAAAAGATTAGTTTGTGAATAAAATAATTTATTACTCTTGATTTTGTGCCATAGGAATACCATTATGATGGTGATGATGATTATTCCCTTCTTGTAATCCATCTCCTTTCGCATGGATTTGCATGCTATTATTTTGATGGAACATCATATTATTATTGTTGAAATTTTGTGTAAACATATTATTTGCAAAGCCTGGATCCATTTCCAAGGAGTTTCTATAACGGGCTCCTTGCGGATACAATGGTTGAGGTTCAGGACTTCTCATGGTAATTTCTGGATTTGAGTTCCTCTTTCTGAAATGCTGCATCATATCTCTGGTGGGATCGGGGCTGCTGATCTTCTTTTTATCTTGCATGAGTTGCTGTATGACTGCAAGCTGATCTTCTGCTTTACTTTTAACAGCTGATAAATTATCAACAGGTCTTGCCTGCTGATTTTGCTGGAATTGGAATTGTGAAAGATCAAAGGGCATTCCTTGACCCCCAAGGAAAGAAGTCGTTCTGTCTCTTCCTTCTTGTTCAGCCCGGCCTCCGTAAGTATTCATGGCTTGGAAGTGATTTTGCCGTTCTTGATTCCATGAATTCAGATAAGGACCACCAGGTTGGTGATTTATCATTTGCTGCTGTTGCTGGGCATAGTTGAATTGTTGGTTTTCTGGGTTCAACTGGAATGGAGCGTTGTTGCCATGAGGATATCCAACCAAATTTCTTTGGAAATAGGGCTGGTTTACTTCTGTTGGTTGAGGATTTCCGCCGTATGCGTTGTTATTTTGTGAAGCCATAGTTGAGATTGAACTTGACATCCCATTTGATGTATTATTATTATGCATATACATATGGCGATTTTTCCATTCTTCGCTAGGCTCACAATTTGGTTTCTCCATGCTTCCGTCCATGGGAACCACTTGTGGGGAAGTTTGCATCCCCAGGGTACCTTCATATGCGCTTCCGTCTCCTCTTGGAGAGACTTCCATTCTTGGGGAGCATATGGGAGAGCTGCTGTAGTAGGAAGAAGCGCTGGGACTGACGCTTCTTCTAAATAGCAAACTACTTTCAACTTCGTGGGATTGGATTAAACCGAGAAGGTGCATTTTTTCGAGGTTCTCCCTGTGGTTTTTCTTGGAAGGAACCTTGAGTTTTTTGAGGGCATCAGCTGCAGTAGTGGGCCCTTTACCATTTAGAAACTTCTGGATTGGGGGAGGAAACAACTTTGGGGAGGTTGACCGTCGATGTTCCCCAGCCTTTGGCGAAGCCTTTTGGCTCATGTTTTTTGGAGAAGGAACCTGGACGTAGTTGATACCGTTTTGTGAAGTATTGGAATGAACTGGAGAAGTCAATCTTCTGAGTTTTTGGATTGTTTCAGCCCCTTCGGGTTCTTCTTCCATTCCCATGGGCATATGTGAGAATCTCTTTTGTTGAGTGCCCGCAGGCGTTGGAGAGGGAATCCTTTGAAAAGAATTAGAGGGTTGCATCATGGAAGGAATTGGTTAAATTTGTTGAGTAAGAAATCGTACAATACGTCAGATTTTATTTATCTCTTCAATAAAAATATCCTTGATCGTTATATGCCGATTTTGTCTTGTCCTAAAATACTTTTATTCTGCAGGCATCATTAATTTTATTATAAGGTCTGGCTTGCATAAAAGAATAGTTATTATATGAATCCCTTGAGTTTTGGAAACCATCCACTCCGATTTGTCTCAAACATCTGAGAGAGGCGAGAGACAAGTTTTCGTTCTCAAGACAAATGAAAGGAAAAAACTTGAAATGAGGTCGAGAATTTGAGGGATCATTTGAGATGGAAAATCAGCTGGGCTTTTTGCCAAGTGAGCCTTGAAGTTTTTAACGACGATCTTTTCAATTTTCTCTCCCATAAATTTTCAGTTTCTGTTAAAAAGAATAATTGATACATTGAATGTCAAATTTTTGAAATTCTAAACTCCCTTTTTATCTGTCTCTCAATCTGTTGGTGATAAATCTCACCGATCAGAATAAATCTGACCATTTTATTTGAACCAAAGCTGGATGGATAAAATTCTTTTAGATCTAAGACTCTCACAGAGCATGAGAATTTAAAAACAATTCAGTTATGGAAATTTTGATTCTTTCATCAATTTCTCATCGTTATCTGTTAATTTCATTATTTTACAAATCGATTAATTCTTTGTAAATTTTATTGGGGCCAAGATATTTTAAGGCTAACTAACATTAAACAAAAATTAATCATCGAAGGAATCATCTGCCTTTTTGTTTGAATTTCAAGGAAATGATTCTATTAGTTTATTTTCATTGATTCTTACTTTAGATCCAGATCAGGATATTGAAACTGAATGATTTTTTTTCTCAAACCAATCAGAAACAGGACTAAATTTGTGTGCTTATCAAATTTTTTGAGATTTCAAAAGAGAAATCATCATGATTTCTGCATTGAAAAACTTCTGGAAAATTCTAAAGAAAATTAAAATATGAACAAAAAAGTTTGTTAGAGTAATACAATCATGATGAAAAACAACATAAATGGATAAAATTTTGATAGAGAGATAGATAGATGCATTGAGTTAGTGTATGTAATAAATAAATATGTAGGTTATTTGTTAAACTTTGTTTGTTAAATAAAAAATCTTTTTTAAGAGGAAAGAGAATTTATGGACTTCTCTGTCCATCCATTCTCCCACATAGTACCTAAACAATAAGAGGTTTTGTTAAAAGAGTTCCAGTGTCTTTCATCTTTTTTCTTCTGACATAAATTTCATTTGCAATGCAAGAAGAAATGAACAAAAAGCCCTAGAAGAGTCATTCAGATAAATTTCACAATAGAAATCTCACTAATAGAACAAGAGAAATGGCCATGACTCCGCTAATCAAGATATTTATGAGAAATCCTGACCCAGGAAGCGCATTTTTGCTTGCTTGGTAAACCCCGAATTGAGATTCTGGCCCGCTCATAAACTTCAAGATTCCGCAAACTGTGTTCAGTAAAAAGTTCATCAAACACAAAGTTTTAAACTAATTTTTTCAATTAGGTAAATTCATTCAGCAAATTTGTACAATGCTCATATAGTCATTTTCTTCTTTTTTAAAGGCATAAAGACCCAACATGGAAAGAGCTGTTGAAATGAAGCCACTCAGAACAAGCAAAACAATCCATAGACTTTGGTTTCCATCTGTTTGGGCGAAAATTGGTATATTTGACAGTCCAAAAATAATAAAAAATGCTCCAATGAACTAGAAATGATGATGTCAGTTTGAAAGAAGGAAAATCTTGTTAAAATTACCCCAGAAAGCATGCAAGCAAAATTGACGAGGTTATTGAGATTTTCAACTTCACTCAAACTCCATCCTTTAACTTGACAAAATTTATTTCGCCTGATTTAAAAAATAAAAAATAAAATTACGATATTGTTTCGTTTCAGATGTTTGGTCTTCACTTGTTACAATCTCTTTCAATGAGGTTTCAAATATTTTTCCTGTTGGGGTTGTATTCTTATTTATAGAATGATTTAGAATTTACTTATTGCATCCGCCGAATGTCTTTTTGCAGATGTTTCAATATAAGGGATCATAAATGCATCAGCAAGTTCCATTCCTTCAGCTGAACTGACCTTTCTATAATTTATATGGTAAGTAAGAATCTTCTCATTTGATTTCATCAAACCTTTCAGCTTTTAAATCGCATTTATTTGCAACAAGAACAGCAGGCATATGCCTTCCGTTCAATTCTTGGAGTCGTTGTCTGAGCTTTTTGATCTAAAAAAGTATTGAGTCGACATCAATTATGTGTTTACGAATTCAAAGGACTCTCGATTGTCGACAGAGTACACAAAGATATATCCATCCACCTTATGACTATATTTCGCCGAGTAAATTGGAGTATATGCATCCTAAAAACTTAATTGACTCCGAATGAGAGGCCAAATTTACGATGCCAGCAATGTCAATGATGTTGAGTAAAAAGTTTTCACGATGATACCTTTTGTTGAGATTTAAGAAACCAAAATTTCTGTTCCTTACTTGATTGAGGTGAAGTAACTTTCTTCTGGGCCGTAATTTCGAGCGTCTGGGAAGCCATAGAGGAACTTGAGAACTATTGAAGATTTTCCTGTATCACCAAGACCAACAACAAGGATTTTCTTTCGTTTTGCTTCTTTCAAGGCATTTTTTGAGCAATTTGATACTGTTGTGACTGAGGACTTGGTATTGATGGCTCTGGAGGTCGAAAAAGAAAAGCGATTGGAATGAGACAGCAAAGGGCTATCTTGCATCTTGATAAATCCAATTAACTTGGTTTAATAATTTATTCGCCAACCTTATAAAATATTTAAAGAATAGATAAAATCATTAAATCATACGTATTTTTTCGTTTTTCTGCTTTAATCTCAGAAATAATGAAAAGAAGATATTGTAATAATAGTTAATACAGATAATTTTGTAAGGCTTTGCTGATAAATTTCTTCCCTCCTCACATCAAAAGACTTTGATCGCCTCTGCGCTTTCCCCTTGAGATAGAAGATAGATGGTTTAATTTTGAACCTCATTCAAGTCGCATTTCAGTTACCTTATTCGCATACACACAGAAAACACGAAAATTAGATAACTTTTTGTTTTGTATCAAAAATAAATTTAATTAACGAAACAATTTTGATTAATTCAAGGTTTTGTTTGTCTGGCGATGCAAAGAAAAGAAACACCAAGTCTATCATCGAGTTCTCGTCACCTTGGGGCGGTTCTGAGGCCGAGAATTTCCAAAGTTACCGCACCAAAACATTTTCTCCTTGATGATCATAAACCTTTGCGATTTTCAAAAACACCCAACCTGAATTTTGTTAATTCGTTTGATGATGTGAGAAACACAACAAGGTTTAGCAGTACACAAAGAGTTTTGGAAACATCTCCAGATATGAACACCCTCTATAGTCCCTTGACCAGAACTCAAACTTTTGGAAGAAAAAGCTTATTCAACAGGAATTTCACATCTCCGGATATTGGACCCCATTTAGATCACAGAAGATATGAGGCTGATCCTCGACTCAAATCCTGGGGTTCAGCAATTTCAAAAAAGGTTGGAGATACAGATGTTCCTGATGAAGAAAGCGACGCATCTCCATATTATGACCTGAAAATCCCTGCAGTGTCATGTAAAGATTGCCAAATAGTGAGAAAAAAGCGCTTGAGCTCGCATCATAAAGGGGTTGAGAAAATGGAATTCTTGTATTGCTCAAAGCATTTAGCGCAATTCCAAGTTCAGAGAAAATATCTTTCAATTTCAGCAGAATCTGATATGCTCAATGATAAGGAAAAAGAGTTCACAAAGCCTGAAAATCGACAGCGATTTGAGAGTTTTCGCAGAACTCTTTTCACTGATGAACCCCAGCCTCATCTTCTTCAAGATTACAAAATTACTCCAATGAAAACTAGTTTTGGCGGTGGAAATGAAAGTGATAAACTTGAAACTATTTTGCAACAATTGAATGCTCTGAAAATGTCTCTTCAAGGGAATTACTCAAATTTAGAAGGTTTGTTCATCAAGCAAATAAAAAAATTCTTGCTCGACAATTTGGGATTATACACTGATTTGAGACAAAAAATCAAGATAGAGCTTGAAGAAGAAACGCCAAGATTAGGCAGCCAATTTAGCAGTAGTAAACGAAACGCAAGAAATTGGGATGAGATTGATTTCAAAACCTTTGCTTTGAAAAAAGACTGTGAAGACCTTTTGAAAGTCATTGATCAAAGGCCTTGGGAAGTTTTGAACCTTGGAGGAGATTTTGAAAAGTTATTGGTGGAATTACAAGGAAATCAAGGAAGCTTCGCAGATTCCACCTCCTCTTCTAAAGATCGTTCAAATAGAAGCAACGTCAGAAGAGTATTGGAGTTATCTAAAGACGTCCAAAATATGAAACAGCAAGAATCTGAATTAAAGAAAGAGCTTGAAGAGGCCAAAGCGAAAATAAACAAATTGGAAGCTGAGGCTCTCGTTCAAGGAAGCTTTGACAAGTTAAACAAACAGAGATTGGAAGAATTGGGCAAGGAGCTCGAAAGTAAAAATATGACAAACGGATATTTGGAAAAGGAAGCAAGAGATTTAAAAGCCAAGTTATTAGATCCAAAAACACTCATCAAGGAGCATTTGGAATTGACTGTCAGAGAGCTTGCAGTGCTTCTTTCAAATGGTGAGGCCAAGGACCTGTCTGAAGAAGCCAAGAATTTGCTCCAAAAGGCTCTTGTTCCAAGCCAAGAAAATAATGAAAAGATGAGTGAAATTATCAAAAAACTTTTTGAACAGAATCAAGATTTGAATGGTGAGCTCGAACTTCAACAAGCAGAAAATGCAGCACTGGGCACTCAAGTCTATCAACGCAAGCAACGTGAAGAGATGTTGCTCAAAGAAGCAAGAAGTCGAGGCAGTGCAGGCAGAAACACAAGCAGAAAAGAAGGGGGAGCTTTCCTTCGCTCTTTCGAAAGCAGTTTCTCAAATATTCCAGATACGCATAGCGAAATGACCGCAATAAAAGCAAGAATGATGGAACATGTCGATTATCTGATGATAACGCATATGCAAAGTCTGGCTCTGGAAGATCACGTTTACAAAAATGAAAGCTTAAATAAGATTCTCGAATATACCATCTCTTCCCAACAAAAAAAGGAAGAGGAAAATAATCATGTTGTTCCTCCTAAAATTGTCAAGAAATTCAGCTTTTTCGATCAATAACATTCCTAAGCTTGATCATTATTATTATTAAATTGTTTTATGATTCTGTGTTTAATAAAAAATACTTCTGAATGTGTGTAGGTTTATGTGTTGTTCAATTTCTTTGTCGATCGTAGATATCTGCTTTGTAAAAAGTGCACTTTGTTTTGTTTCCTATTGATTGGAATCTTATTACTCATCATCATTAAAAAATCCATGAGAAGATCTTAATGAAAACTATTTGGGCTTGTAAATAAAATTTTCTCAAATCGAATTCAAACAGTTTCCTCATTTTTTCTTGAAATTTTCACTTTTCGGGATCAGACAAAATAAAACTTTTATCAAGATTTCGAAATTTATAATTCTGAAATTCAATTGAAGCAGAAGAGCATGAAACACTCTGCAGATCATGCTTGTTTTCCTTTTTTTGAAGGAAGAATGTGATCGCCGAAAAAAAGGAGTGATTTTTCAAATTTTTGTTGGATCTGCCCAAAATCTCACTTCTTGGTCATTTAAAAAAAAATTGGAGTTGATCAAAACTGTCAAGAGAAACTATTCAAAACTTGCTCTTGATTAATCAAATTTCAGAAAATTTAATTTTGAACTTTGCAACTTTGCGAAAATTAAAAAAAAATTGAAAATTTAAATGGCACAGAATCCAAAAAATCATTTTCAAAATTATAGAACTCTTCTACAAAAAAGTTCAATGCAACCATCCTCATTGTGCCAACCTATCGGGAAAAGCCAAACTGACAACAGAGAAGCATATGGAAGAGCACTTCAAATCTATGCGCCTTTATTCGTAACACCTGACCCCTGAACATAAAAAGAAGAATAAGCAAAACAGGGATTTGGATCCTTTCAGTCAAGAATCGTCTTTTCGTAAGTCAGAACCTTGAAAAAAAAAACGTTGTTTGAGATTTGCCCTTGGAAAATTAACGAAACAAAGGAAAATTATTGATTTTTGCAAAAAGTAAAATGAGGGAGTTGAAGTTGAGTCTTTTCAAAGATTCCTGCTTCAAAAGGTCTCAGATTCAAAGAATTCAAGCTTCATTCTTGTCAAAAAGTTTTTCCTGCAAAAAAATTCTGAAGAAATTTGTTACGACAGATGAAAATTTCTCTATGAAATTGTTTGTCTCTTGGAGATATTTTTTTATTTTTTGAGCACCATTTTTTCCAAAGGAAACGAGAGAAGTTTTTTGTTGATTGGAAACCTGCATTTTATCGATCTCTGGAAGATATTCAACAGTTTTCTTGCAAGAATTATTGATTTCAAAAGCTGATTTTTTGAGATTCTGTGAAAAGGTTGTTTATTTGTCTGTTGAAAATGAAAGAAAAATAGTCTTGGCCTACATCCTCAAACCAAAATTTGCATTTAAGAACTCGACAATATTTGCACCCAAAAAAATGTCTTGTTACTCCTTTCACGATATTTTTGCGGTTTTGTTGTAAGATTATTTTTTTCAATCGCAAATGAAAGAAAATGACAAGAAATTTTGTCTTGAAAAATTCATTCTTGATTTCAATGAGCGAACAGACAGTATTCATAAATTTATTCTTTCAGAAAGTTGAAGAAATTACTTCAAATCAAGAAATCTAACTTTGCAAGGATTTTTCTTTTTGCCATCAAATTCTCGTTTTGTGACAACTCGTTGAAAGCAAGATCAACCAACTCAAAATTACCCTCAAGAGGGTGGGACTGGATATTATTATTTGTCTAGAATAAGTTTATTATTGAAGAGTTTCTTCGAATCAATCGAAATCGTGACGAGCAATCTCTGAAAGGATTTTTCCCTTCTCTAAACTTTTAAATCATTAGATTCTGGAAAGATCAGCACATGTACCAAGCAAGATAGCCTTCAATAAAACTGAATTTCATGCAAGAGAGTTGATTTATTTAAAGCTAAATTTTGTTGGAATAAACTAGCAAAAGTGTATTTTTTAGAGTCAGTTTATGGCGTTGAGAAAAATCACGATTCAATGAAACTTTCATTCATAATAATTAATGAACTTAATTCTTATTAAAGCTATCATCACTAGATAAGACTGAATTAAGTTTAAAGTAAAGCCTAATATGGACAAAGTTGCTTTTGAAGATAAGGTCCCTGATGGCCAGTTTGACCTGACAAAAGGCTATAATTCCCTCAACCACAACCCTGTCCTTTCTGGTATGCTGTTTTGATCTCCAAAATAATGAAATCCTTGCAGTCGAGGAAGATGCTAAAAGTAGTGATGATGAGACTCCCAAGTCATGCTTCAACATTGATGTAAGTGTGTGAGAGTCTCTTATTTTTACTTTTCAAAAAAGATTGGTGGTGTTGGAGAAGGAAATCAGGAATCTGAGAAAGATTTGAAGGCGAATATCCTTGAGCTTGCAGAATGCGAAGATGAATTAGACTTGGCAAGAAATGCAATGGTTGAACGGCTCAATAATCATGAAAAAGAGGATATACCAATTATGGTTGATGAAACTGAAGAAGGAAGTCTGAGTTGCTCGCGAAGAGTGACGGGAGAATCAGAACTAGTAAATAAATGTCAGGGAGAAACTAAAGTAAAATATAAAGGATCCAAATCAAGCTGATGGTTCAACTCCATTTCGAATTATCCACGATTTTTTCAAAACTGAACAACAACAGCCAAATCAATCTCCAACAAAAACAAGTCAGACAATCAATCTTTATTTGCGGAGTATCATCTTACTTTCCCCCTTTAGATGCCAGGAATCGGAACAAGACAGCGAATTCCGATTCATCACCTTCGAGGAAAGCTCAACAAAGCCCTGAACAGAAGAAAGAGTTGAATACGAATAATAGTGCAATTATCAAATCTATTTTTCAAAACACTTTGAAGAATTTCGGCAGAAAGCAAGAAGAAAAAGAGCTGCCAAAAGTTGAAGGTTTTTTGAAGAAAAGGAGTCCAAGCTTTTTCAAGGTTTGGCAGGTCCGTTATGTGATCCTCAGAAATAAAAAATTCTTTTATTATCGAAATGAAGTCCGAGATGAAAAACCCGCTGGTTGCTTGGATTTTGACTTGTTTTCCGCTAAAATCGAGATCCTAACTCAAGAACCTAAAACTTTCATGTAAAATTATAGGAACTTGCTTGAATAATAATTTTTAGAATTTCACCAATTGGAAATAACAGAACTTTTACATTTAAAGCAAATACAGAAGAAGAAGCCCTGAAATGGGTTCAAGCCATTAAAGTTCACATGAGAGCTTCAGCTGGCTCAAAATGTCTGTTCAACAGCATTGTGGCTCAAAAACATTTCTGGGGGGTTCGAATGAATTGGGGTTTCGAAAATTTAATCGTAAATTAGTGTGAACGAATGTCAGAATCCAAATTCTTAACAGAAGCTCAAACAGGAGATATTTTATTGTTCAAGTAAAGAAAATATTTATCGAACGAAAACTTTACAATCTTCCGATAGGACGGATAACTTTGTGGCAAGAATGTTGAGAAAAGTTACAAGGAGTGAATTTGACCATGTTGCTTTGATTTTAAAATATAATGAGAGAGATGTGCTGTTATTTGAAGCGACTGGCCAAAGTGGAGTCACTGTTTGCAAATGGAGCTCTTTTAAAGCTAAAAATTATCATCTATTGTATTCCAAGTAAGATTCGCGGAGCTTAATTTGAAGGCTGATTTTCCCCCCTCTAGAACAATTTATCGAAAGCTATGCTTAGAAAGAACACCAGAAATCATTGAGAAAATAGAGAAATTTGTGACGAATACTGTTGGGAAAAAATATGGATTGAGTGCAACGAAATTTATCCAAAATATCGACAGTCCAAATGCAAATAAAGTTGCAGATGACCGAACTTTCTTTTGTTCAGAACTGGTCGCAGCATGTTATAAACAAATCAACCTCTTACCGTCAAATATTTCATCAGGTCAATATCTTCCAAGTAAATTAGAATATTGAAGTTATGAAATTAATCTCACAATTTTAGGCACTTTTAGTATTGATAAGAAATTAACTCTTTTGGGTGATGCAAAACTTGGAGACGAAATCTTGCTAGATTTCAACCTATAATAAGGATAAAGCAATTCCTCCATTATGAATCGATTATTTTCTCTTCTTAATGTCTCTTATCAAATTTATAATAAACAGATGTAACTAAATATCTTGAGTTTTTTTCATGAATCAGTCATTCATCCTTGATATTTTTTTGTATGAAAGTCATGCTTCTTTCTCTTTTCTCTTATTCAAATAAAATATAAATAAATAATCACTCATAACTCTAAATTGCAATAATCTTCGTCGAGAACGACATCAACGATTGTAATGTTAGATCCAGCTTTAATTATGTATTCAGAAACACCATAAGTATCTTGATTTTCGGGATTCCAATCATATGTATAGCCAAGGCCGGTCCAAGGATACCCATCAGCACGAGGTCCAAGTCCTGATGTATTGTTCAGCCATGAAATAATTCTTTGTCTGTAGTCTTCTGGGACATTAAAGGGAAAGATTTCCCCGCAGTCGAGCTCAATCATATTTCCGCAAGGATAGAATGTGGTGATATTGGGATCGACAGCTGGCCTAAAAAGACTGTCCACACTGACCAACATGGTGACAAAATGAGTGAATTGGTCATTGGGTCGAAGACCATGAAGCTGGTTGAGTCTGATCTTTAGGTCATCTCCGTTTAATTTCCATGTGTTGCAAATCTTTTGAGCTTCGCCTTGAGATGAAACCCAAACATCCTCGGAGGTGGTGAAGCTGACAAAGGAAGGTTGTATAAAATTAGGGTCATTAGTGTAGGTGGCAACTTGGGCAAAGCCTGTTGTTGCATTGATTGGAGTCAAACGATTCAAATAGAGTTTCCCACCTGACATGATCAAATTCACAGCATCTTGGAACCACTCATTGATATCATTGGGCTTCTTGTGAATGAAGGAGTTTTCAAGAACAGCTGCTTGTAAAGCAAGGCAGAAGGAGAAGAGAACAAAGTAGAAGGCGACTCTCATTAATTTTAGGTATATAATTTTAATTTTCTGAGACTTATTGTCATAAAACAGATTTTTTTATAGAGAAATTAAATGAATCAATCGCCTTGAATTTCTCTCTCTACTCTTGGGAAAAAAGACTAATTTTTGAGAATGTATTTTGTTATTCTTGAGCAATCAATCTTCTCGTTTATGAGGGAACCTTTGGAGAAAAAGCGAGAGAAATGAGAGAGTTTAGCATAGCACTATTCAATTTGATGACTTCAATAAAATTAATAAAAAAACCTATCAGAAATCTCATAAAATGATATTCTGATCTGGCTCACCACGAAATCTCCAGTTTTCCTTCATTGTTAAAATGATCCTTGTGAATGTCGTGTGAAAGATCGAAGCGAACGTATTTTTGGTGAGGATTTTGAGCAAAGGTCAAATCTTTCCTGGCCTCAAAACTCTATTGATTTTTGTTTCATCCATTCTCTTTCCTTTTTCTCCAAATTATTGGGAAAAAAAGTTGATTTCGAAACTTGTTAAGCTCAGATTTTTAACTTGATCAGATTTCGCAGCTCAAAATTGATTATA
>Ga0182738_1004144_pt1 | contig 16165 bp, 10 predicted proteins | sample eDN5th30CBELigMG_FD_128876 | JGI IMG/M metagenome (GOLD analysis project Ga0182738, IMG submission 128876) | Enriched Miracle-Growth compost microbial communities from Emeryville, California, USA - eDNA 5th pass 30_C BE-Lig MG (version 2)... ... | reverse complement strand
TGGCAGTGAATAAATTATCCATAGCCAGAATAGAAATGCTCATTCCATCAGTAGAAAGCTTAGCGATAGGCCAAGTTCCGTTAAGATTCAAAGGAATGGCGGTTGAAACAATTTGGGATCCTTGGTCGATGAAAAGAAGACTGGCATTAGCAGCGCAGTAATAGACAAGATTGTCAGTTTGGACGTGATACTGAATATGCTGGAAGATAGGCGAGGCAACCTGACAAGCAGTGACAGTGTTTTCAAGGACAGTATAGGCGTCTCCAGAGGTGAGGTTGAAGAGGATATACCTTGAAGATGGGCCAGACTTATCAAAGAAATGAGCGTAGGTTCCATTATGAGTTTGCGGAAACTCATATGAAAAAGAGCTATTGGGCGCCACAGAGAAATAGCTCTTTTGGACGCGAGGGTCGAAAGCAAGAGCAAAGAGACTGAGTGAGCATAAAATAAGGAGGAAGAAAGCAGGCTTTTGGTTCTTAAACATTTCAGCGCGGTTGAAATGAGATTAATAAATTAAATATAAATTTGTAAGGTTTTATCGACTTTAAATAGCGGAGCATTGGGCTCAAATTTAAATAAATTCAGAATTACATCATCGAATTTTGGATTTAAATTAATTTGGGACCTTAAATTAATCAATGAGTGAATGAATGAAACTTGATTCATATTTATCGTCTGAAGTATGAATAAATCTGATGAAACTCCGATCAGTCCGGTATTTTGGAAGTATAATTGAGGATTTAGGTCTCTTGAGTGACATCTCAAAAGCCTCACAATTTAGTTCCTCAATACAATCAGACTTTTCAAGCCCCACATTGCAAGGAAGAATAGGTTGATTCTTAGATGTCAAAATTGAACATCTTACTACGCTCATTTTCCGAGGAAAGAAGGCGAAGGGAAGTTTGATTTTAAGGCAATAAATTAATCAATAAACTTTATTGAGCCTAAAAAGGGAAAGCCAAAGAGCATCAATGAATCACCTATTTTAAATCTCAATTAATTTGTCATTCCATTAAGAGTTTTCCTTCCCCATTTTTTCTGTAGAGTGGGGCTCCAATTTCTCCTTAGAGTTTTCTGGTTGTGTGAGGGAAAACCAACACAGGGTGACATTGAAGAATTCGATCTTTCCAAATAAAATCATTTTTTGAGAGGAGAGGAACCAGATTGGTTAAAAAAACTTATCAAGTCTGAATTCGCTCAATACGTATTTCTCATCATACAAATCAAGTCCTGAAGATACTTTAAGAGGATTTGATCCTTTCAAAGTAGAAATTAATGTAATACACGCGCCATCAAAATATTGCCCCAAATTTTAAACCTCTGCTTTGTTGCTCTTCAAAATCTTTCAAATGATGATGGCAGATTTCTTTTTTAGCTTGGAAATTGATAATGCAAGCCTTTGTTTCCGTTTTTCTTTCCCTTCAAGATCTGACAAGTAATTTTCCAATTTTCACACCAATTTCTGATTTGATTTTTTAAAAAACCCTTTTGCCTTCCAAAAAAATTATTTCTCAACCCTCTCAACCCTTTGATATTTCTTCTCCAAGAAACCCTCAAAAGTGACTATTTCTAACCTTTTCTCAACCTTTCCAAAACAATTCTCAAGTCTTATGCAAAGGAAAGCTTCATGTGGATTTCCGTTTATGAGAAAGGTTTGTATTCAAAAGGTAAGGTTGCTATCTATTCGAATCGGACTTGAAATTTCTGCCATTAATTAAAACAAAAAATTATTGATTTCTTCTTTTCAAACCTTGAAGTTGCCATCGAAGTTTGAATGAATCATGCGACAAGGAGCCAGATATCGATGAGAAGGGAAGAGAATTGATAAAACAAGTCAAGCTCATGATCAGAAAACAATACAAGCAAAGCTTCAATAAAATTTCTTGATTCAAAAAGTTAAAATTTGAGATCGTCAATGAATCACGCATTTTGAAAATTTCAGTTAATTTGGTATTCCATTCAGAGCTCTCTATGTTGATATTTCCCCGATTTCTCTAGGATTCGAGCCTGAAGAACTTCTTAGATCTCAACGTGGATCTTCTAGTTGTCTTAGAAACTTGTGTGAACATAAAATTTACTTGGACCCATTCGATATGTTGAGATATGAAGACCTTTTATTTATTGATTAGGATCGTACCCTTGAAAATCTATTTTCCCAACTGTTTGAGATATTGGTCATAAATGTGTAGGCTTTGAGACATCATATTGTTCTTTGGATTTCAAAAATAAAGAAAGATTTTTGACATAAAGTGCTATATTATCTAGAGCGACTAAGTTTTTGACCCTTAGAGAAGAAAGTCAGGCTGCTTTCGTTTGCTTCAAAGGAAACAAACAGATAGAATCTTTGTGAGGAAGAGTGTGAAACTCAGTCAAGGTTGAGTTTGTTTGGGTCGAAGGAATCTTTTGAGGACCCCTTTGAGAATCTATCCACTTTATTTGCTCAAAATTTTCAAGATATCAACAAAGCTGAGGACATTCATCTTTAAGGTGAAAGTTTCAAAGTTTTTCGAGATGAAGAATGAAGATTTTTGAATGAAAGAGGAAACTCTTGTGAAAGTAAAGTTTAATGTCTCATTTTTATTGAGATTCGATAATTATGAATATTCTCAAAGCCCTATTCAATTGTCTTATTATTCACTTGTATTCAAGATCAAGACCTTGCAAAAAAGAATTTTCAAAGGTCAAGTCCTCTGTGGTTCATGTATTTGGGAGATATTGTCTTATTGTTAATGAGAGAAAGAAATAAATCCTTGAAAGGAGCAAAATTAGAAGCGAAACGCTGTCGTCATTCGATTTATCCGATACGCATCTCTGAACAAACTTATAAAATATCAGAAAAGATTTTCAGAGGATCGGATTCTTTGAAGGGAGAAATTATTTTAAGAAAAGCGCTCCATAGAAATCCTGCTTTTAGTTTTTAACTCTGCCTCGCTTTGATCCCTTTTTTTCAGGTCTCTGGATTTTCCTAAAAAGAATTCTTTCAAAATAGCAAGATTCTATTTGGACATGGTATGCATTTGAGAATATTTCCTCATTAAAAATTTTGAAATTTACGCCTCTTTATGTTTTGAAACTTTTTTCGCCTCTCAGAAAATCGTCTCAAGCCTTGAAAACTTTTCTCAAAGAAATTCCCAATCAAATGCTCAGGCATTCCTCCCTCTAAATCTTTAATATCATCCCTTCCTTTCTTCTCTCCCATCTGTTAGTCAGAAAGTTTGAGAAAATTTATTTTTGACGGACCAAAATTAATTTTCTTTTATTTCCTTTGAAAATTTAAAATCTGAGGTAACAAGGTCCCTTTACAGAAGTCGTCATCTTCACAAAATTTTCATATTCAACTTTCTGCGAATTTTACCTATATTTGGATGATAGAAAAATTGGCAAAGACGATTGGAGACGAAATTTAATTGGTCAAGTCATATTTCTGAGAATTGTTTCAACAAAAGGTCTTCTGATTCAAAACCATATTTTTCTCAGAATTTTTAAGACAAAGCTTTGGGGCTCTAAATCCAAAATGAAGGGTTCGTTTTCAGAGGAATCTCTCTGGACCAAGATTCACTTTGATGTTCAAAATAAGGGGAAAGTTGAAATCAGAGAAAGACAAAAAGATAGAACCAAAGAAAAAAGGTTAAAACCAGAGAATCGCATTCTCTGATTTTAATTCCAAACCATTTTCTTGAGGGAGGAACCTGAAAACCGGGGGAAAAGTCAGAGAGATTAAAGTCAGGAGGGCATAGAGTTTCATAATGAAGAAGAAAAAAGTCTTCTGAAGCGAAAGGGAACGGGGGCTTGGTTTGGGTTGGGTTGGATTGGGGATCAAAGAAAAATGTCTGAGGATTAAACGCAGAGAAAAAAAAATTTTTGTGTTTTTTTTTCTCTGGTTTGAACTTTTCCCTTCAAGAATTTGAATAAGATGAGTCGATAGATACAGGTTTATTTTTGCTTAAACTTTAATTTTTATGGAATACATTTTTATCAATTTATTCTTTATAATATTTAATCATTGAATCCTTCAGCAATCAATTTTAGATGGATATCATCTTTTTCTCGGTAATTGGGTCAGCACTATAGAACCTAACAACTCCAATCGGATGCAGATCGTCCTGCAAAGCGAAAGAGTTTAGTCCTGTAGCTCTAGCATTCACAGTGTTCGATCTCTCACCAGGAATTGGAGCAAAGGCATTAGAGTTGCCACTAAAGAGGAGAGGGGCATCGCCTTTGGCTAATGTTGAATTTCTTTATCCGAAAAATGTAAATTGAGTATTCGAATTATCTGTGAAGGTAGTCAACATACTGTAACTATTTGGGAAGTTTTCTTGAGACCAAACAGAATTAAGCTTGCTGATGATGGCGAAACTCGTGTTGGAAAGAGCAAAAGTGGTAGTTTGGTTCTGAATAAAGAAACCTTGATTTTCAACAGACTTATTGTCAAGAGTATTTGTGCTGATGCGAGCGAAACTTTTGGTGAGGGGGTTGAAGGCGTAAAGGGAAGCGGTGATTTGATTCGTCGTTTGGTTTGCACTCAAATAATAAAGAGACAAATCTTTGTCGAAATTCACATTGATACTATCAACATCAGAAGCAACTGAGAAGGTTTGTCTTCCATAGGTTTCACTGAGAATTTCGTAATGGTCAATAGAGGGAAAAACAGCTTCGGGATTTCCATTTTCAGTGAGTCTGGCGTTAATAACATAGCTTGAGCAAAGAGGATCTCCGTAAGGAAGTTGGTTGTAGTCCAGTCCTTTCCAGAAACAATGTCAACATGAACAAGGTAACAACCAGAGGAGGCCCTGGACTTGAGGAAAGAAATAATTTTTTAGTCTTTGTTATAGTAATACTTTGTGTTCATGGAAACTCTTTTCAAGAATGCATGAGTTTTCAAGGCTCATTGTATCAGAGGGAATAAAGATCAAGTCTGATCCTGGTATGGCAGGATTTCCAAAAGCAATTTGGAAGTCTAAGACTGTGGTCTGAACGTCCTGATGTTGAATGGTATTATTAACCACTGAATAGATGCTAATGCCAGCATAGATGAGATTTTTGACAGTGTATAAACTGGCGCCATCATCTTGAGCTGTGACCGCTGGGAGGTAGAGTCCATCGTTTTGGTTATTTAGAGGCTGAATTCTAATTTGGGTTTCTTGCACAAACCCTTGTTGATCAAAGAAGTGGATATGTGTTCCACTATTTACAATGACATAATCTCCAAGAGTGAAGAGCCTTGTGATGATTTTCTTGGGTGTGATGGAACTGTTAAGTGTGGTGATGACTTCAGTAAGTTGGTATGTATTTCGAGTCAATACGAGAGAATAAACAATTGTGGTGAGAGTGGTGCCTTGAATGAGATTGGTAGCAATATAGGTATGGTTCTGATTAGCAGCATAAGCAATAACAGCTTCGTTACTAGTGAGGTTTTGATTGAACAGAACTTGAGTGGTGAGCTTCTTGTTTTTCATGTTAACTTTGAAGAGGACAGAGTTTTTAGGAGATTGAGTGAAAAGTTGATCTATAAGAAGAATAGCAACATTCACCCCATCAGTTGAAAGTTTTGCCACAGGTAAAGAGGCTTGAAAGTTCAAAGCAATGGTCTCCTGAACAGTGTGGTCTTGTTGACTTAGGATCAGGAGACTAGTATTTTTAGCGCAGTAATAGACCAGAGAGTCTGTTTGAGCGTGATAATGGAGAGATTGGAATGTGGGGTTGGGAATATCACAAAAGCTGACAAGGTCAGAAAGGATAGGGGAAGCATCTTTTGTATCGAGGTTGATGAAGGCGTATCTTGAAGTATAATTATTCTCATCAAGAGGCTCGATACTATGAGCGATTGTACCATTACGAGTTTGGTAGAGCTCATAAGAGAGATGATTGTCAGCGGGCACATAAAAATAGTTTCCTTGCGAGACTGGGTTGAGAGCCATAGCGAGAAGGTTCAAGGAGGCAAAAATGAGGATTGGAAGGGTTGGAGATTTGTTCATTCCAGGATTCATAACTTTTTAAATATAAACCTTTGAGGTTTAGGATGATAAAGAGAGAAAAAGAAAAGCTCTTCTGACGTCAGATTATTGATTTGAAATTAATTTTGAACCTCTGATAATGAATTAAGGATTATGATACAGAATTCCTTCAAGGATCATATTTTAAAGTCTCAGCCTAACGTGGATCCTTCTTTCTCTTGTCCATGGGAATAAGGAGTTGATTCAAAGAACATGAAATTGAGCAAATTAGGGAACTAAATGGAGATGAGATAAAGTTTTATGGTGGTTTCATTAACCAATAAAAGTTTAATGATCAAATCAAACAATTAATGATTCAACCTTTTAAAGCTGATTAATTAGGTATGAGAGTTTTTCTGTATTTTTGTAATTAAACCGATTTTTGTCCAAATTATCAGGAAGCCAGTCATCTGAATTGACTTTGGGAGCTCAAAATATGCAGTTCTATTTTTGAGAGGACAACGAAGAAGTCTCTCAGAGGTTTGATAGGAATAAGGAATCATGAAAGTAATGGTACTATGATTCAGTCTGGGAAAAATTAAACTCTTCAAATTGAGTTATTTGCATTTTTAAAAAGAAATTAAATCTAGTGTCTTGAATCAAAAGGAAAATTTCACTGTTTCCAAAGTTCCTTTATTCTGCTTTGGAAAAGGCCACTTCGTTTATTGAAAAAGAAAACCCTTGGATTAATCGCAACAAATATGTCCCTCTTGGAAGCAAAGGATTTTTGTGAAATTTTCTCGACACAAAAAATATTTTGAAATATTTGAACGGATTCTTCTCTTGATCAATAGAAAATGTCAAAATTAAAAATTCACTTTCCTTTTCAAAAAACAATTCCTCTGCCATAAAGAGTAAAAAAAACTCGATGAACAATTCTCGAAGCTGAAAAAAATGCCAAAAGGTGGATTATCAGTTTGAATTTAAATTGAAAAAAGCTCCAATTTAGACGAGAATTTTTTTTAGAGAAAATTTTTCATGAAAATTTCTTTGCCAAGGATAATCTCTGGACAATCCAATTTTTTTCACCTAGAATCAAACGAAAATTTCTGATGTAGGAATGGTCTTTTTTGGTGATTTTTAATTTGTGAATATGATGGTAAGACGAAAAGTATCTTCTGGACCTGAGATTTGTTCATTCAGAAATGAGAATGTAAGGTGAAATTCAGTTTTGATTTCGAGGAATACCTTCAACATAAATGAATTTTTATGTTCATATTTTACTCTCTCATACGAATAATGCATTATTATTTATCTCTATTTAGGCAATACTTAGAATGATAAGAACTTTCTCTTCTCATTTGGATCAGAGTTATAGAACCTCACAAGTCCAATGGTTGAATAAAGATCATCATGCAAAGCGAAAGAGTTTGGTCCTGTGACCTTACCATTCACAGTGTTTGATCTCTTGCCAGAAATCTCAACAAAGCTACTAGATTTGCTGTTAAAAAGCATAGGTCCATTATTGCCTTTGGCCAACTCTGAATTGTTATAACCGAAAAGGGCAAATTGAGTTTTGGAGCTGTCTTCAAAGACAGTCACCGAATTGTAATTATTAGGGAAATTGTCTTTGGTCCAAGCAGAATTAAGCTTATTGACGATGGTGACACTTGTGTTAGAAAGGGCGAGAGCGGTGGTTTGATTCAGAACAAAGAAGCCTTGGTTCTCAACAGGTCGATTTTGGAGGATATTTGTGGTGACACGAATAAAGTTTCTAGTGAGAGGGCTCCAGGAATAGAGGGAAGCAGTGATTTGATTAGTAGTTCGATTTGCACTCAAATAATACAGATCCAAAGTACGAAAGTTCACATTAATACTATCGGTATCAGAAGCGACTGGGAAGGTTTGTTTTCCATAGTTTTCAGTGAGAATCACGTATCGATCGGTAAATAGGAAAACAACTTCAGGATTTCCGCTGCTGGTCATTTGAGCGTTGGCAACAAAGCTTGAGCAAATAGGGTCTCCTTCAGCGAAGTTAGTTGTTGTCCAGGTCTTCCCAGAAACGATATCAATATGTGAGAGGACGCAACCAGAGGCGATTTGAGTGTTAAGGAAGGTGATAATTTGTTGATTCTTGTTGTAATAATAGTCTTTTGTGCCGATAGGGACTTTCATCAAGAGAGCATCGGTTTTCAAGCTAAAAACGTAGACTTGATAGTTGCTAAAATTCCAACCTTGGATAGCAGCGTAGGTGGAATCTGTAAGCATAATGTCAGCATAGCCTGAAACAGCTTGATAAATTGGCTGGAAAGTCTTGGTGTCAAGGATGGCAAAGAGCTCTTTATAATAGTCAAGAGAAAAAATCAAGTCTCCTCCTGATGTGGCAGGATTTCCAAAAGCAATTTGGAAATCTCCATAGTTGCCAGGTGATTCCTTGGATTGAACTGCATTGTTAACGACTGAATGGATGCCAAGACGGAAAAGGGGCAATAAAGTATATAAACTGGTACCATTATACTGAGCAGTAACAGCTGGATGGAGAATTCCACTACTTTCACCATTGAGAGCCTTAATTTTGGTCACGAAGGAGCCTAAAACAGTTCCTTGCTGATTGAGGAAGGTAAGATAAATTCCATTGGTAACAACAACATTATCTCCGAGGCAGAAGAGTTTGGTGATAATTTGGAATGGCATGATGGAGGTTTTAAATGAGGCCATTTGCCTGAGCTGATAAGTGTTGCCAACCAATGAAATTGAGTAAACAACTGTGGTTGAATCATAGCCTTGAACCTTATTGGTAGCAATGTAGTTGTATGTTTTTCCAGCAGCATATGCAACAACAGCTTCGTTACTAGTGAGGTTTTGATTGAACAAAACTTGAGCGGTGAGCTTCTTGGTTTGCATGTTGATTTTAAAGAGGGCAGAGTTTTTAGGAGATTGAATGAATAATTTGTCCATAAGAAGGACAACAACATTCACTCCTTCAGTTGAAAGCTTTGCAATAGGCAAAGAGGTTTGGAAGTTCAAAGGAATGGTCTCGTGGACAGTGTGGTCTTGTTGACTGAGGATCAGGAGACTAGTATTTTTAGCACAGTAATAGACAAGGGAGTCTGTTTGAGCGTGATAATGGAGAGATTGGAATGTGGGGTTGGGGATATCGCAAAAGCTGACAAGGTCAGAAAGGATAAGGACAGCATCTTTTGTATCGAGGTTGATGAGGGCATATCTTGAAGTATAATTCTTTCCATCAAGAGGCTTGATACTATGAGCGATGGTACCATTACGAGTTTGGTAGAGCTCATAAGAAAGATGACTGTAAGCGTCCACAAAGAAATAGTTCTTTTGTAGGACTGGGTTCAGAGCCGAGGATAAGAGGCTCAAGGAGGAGGCGATGAGCAGGATCAAGAGGATTGGAGATTTGTTCATTTTGGGACTGATGAATAGTTTTTTTGCGAATTGAATATAAATTTATGAGAGCTGAAAGTGTATAAATAGGTTTAAATAAATTTATTGCGAGGGTTGATAATCACAAGAGCTATCGTACGTCATGAGATGGATTTGAGTCTCTAATCGCCAGATAAATTCTTAAGCCTTACGCGAATCTATTTAAAGAACGTAATTTACAGGAAAATCTAAGGTGAGCCTCCTGGACTTGATTCATAAGGTGTCAATTTGAGTGAAAAATGGATAATTTATCGAAAAGACTTTTGAAGTTAGGAGCTTCATGGAGAAGGAAAATTTCAATATGGTAAAATTGAGCAAGTCAGAAGTCAGACTAGGAATTAAAAAATTTATTGGGATCTAATTAATCAATAAAAATTTAATGATGAATCGAAGAAGAGAAATTTCAAATATTCATGAATCAAGTTTTTAAATCTTAATTAATTAGGTATGAGGTTTATTTCTGGAGTTTCTGGGAATAGAAGTCACCTTTCCTCCAAAATTTGGATAAAGTTTGAATCTAATTTCATAAGGTCACCTTTTTTCTGTATCTACAGGGCTTACTTCCTTAAAGTTTTTTTCCTTCTTAAAGTCTTTAAGAGCTGAAGTCAGAGGATAATCAGAATAAGAGAGGTTGGTTTAGAAGAAAAAGGTGTGTATAAATTCCTCCTTTGAAGGAAAATCTCCTGGTCCGGTTATGGAGACAAATGTGCTTAGTTTATAATCAGTCTGGATTGATTTCTGGTAACACTTTTCAAGCAAAGTTTTCTTCGAAGTTTTTTTCTCAGAAGGTTTGATTTAGAGATATGGGTCCTCAATGGGTTGAAAATAATAATCTGTCTCAAAGAGGAAACAATTCTGAGAGAGATTGGGAGTTACCCAAAATTCTGGAAAATTTTTTTAATCTTTTGAGGCCATATCTTTCTTTGGGCCTGTTTCGCTTTTCTTTATTCATATGAAAACCTCTCTCAAAAATGGTGAAATTCTTATTAAGGATTCAACTCAATTTGAGTCGTTGGAGTATTGAGGTCCCTGATGAAGGAAACAAGTCAGACGAAACCCATTTTTCTTATGGCAGTTTCGAGCCTTGTTGGCTTTGCATTATCTTGAAAACTTTACTGCTTCGAAAGCATTTCCCCACTCTAAATCCCTTTAAGAGATCTCGCATCACCGTCATTTTGAGAGACCAGAGAGATCTCCCTCTATTTTGAAAATGAAAGGACTTCAAGAGACTTTGTGTTAATTTCAAATTTCAAAAAATAAAGGCCTTCCTTTTTTGGATCCTTCCTTTAGACCCCTGATTTTTGAATGCGAAAAGACTTCCCCCTCTTGAACAGAAAAAGAATGAAGTTTTGTCTCGAAAGTTGAAATTCAGCCCTAGAAAGATTATCTTCTAGGGGTGAGTGAATCTACACTTTTTAAGTTTACTTGAAAAATCTTCATAATCAAGTTTGATTTGAAAAATAGAAAGTCAAAATCAAATAAAATTTTAAAGTAAAAAAATTGAATGGTTTCGTAAGAAGTCGAAAAAAAACGTACAACGTCGTTTTTTGTTGGAGAAGAAAATGAAATAAACCATCATAATGACCCTTGTTTTCAAGGTTCTAGGTCTTCTTTTTTCGAGCTGCCTCTTTAAGACTTCATTTTAACTGAAATGTAAGGTTTCTTTGATGAATAGTTTATTCCCATTCGGAAATGATTTTCAATCCCTCGAAATGAAAAAATTAATGACTCCAGAACCCTCGGAAAAAGTGTCCGAGGTCTTCTTTTTCGAACTTGAGCTACAAAGAAAGTGACAAAAGAGCTCGTTTCCTAAGACTATAGATTTCCTTTTTTAATTTTGACCTGACTGTAAAGTTTCATTATGACGTACAGTATTTTTCCTGAACGACCTCCTTCCCGAAAAGTGTCCCTTTGAGCCCTGACAAATGTAGAATAGCTGAAGATTGCCTTCGAAAAGCCAGAGAAACATCCTCATCATTCAGACACAAAGGGCCAGATAAACACAGAGGAAGCTTGATAAGAACTGCTTTTCCAATAAATTTACAGTACGTCCTGCCAGAAAACTTGAGATTATCAAATTTCGAGTTTTTTTTATTCAAATAAAGCCACACAAAACCTCAATGGTGCAATAGGGATTTAGTCTTTGAGAAAGTTCTCTAATGACAGAAATACCTCACTGTGTGTCTCATATTGAAAAAAGGAACCCCTTCCATTTTCTATTATGAAAACTTTATCTGCATTCTTGACAGAGAAGCAGGGATCGACCAAGGTATTTAAACGCCTAGACACCTTTTTTTCTTTGTCCTGAGATAGTTTAGAGAACAAGCAATACGTCGTGGTCTGACTTGAGACGTCATGAATATTTTAATTAATTATGACAACTGAGGATATTGTGAGTTGATTAAGACGTGTTTGTAATTTATTGAATTCAGATCATAAAAAAACTCGGTTCAATTTTCTCTCAAGAAAGGAATTCAAAAAAGAAAAAAAGAGTCAATCAGGGCTTCTCAAAGTGCTTATTTTGATTGACTTTGTCATTTTCAGACTCGTTTATCGGATTTTTCTTGGGAAACTCTTTTGGGAAGATGAGTCGAATCAAATCCTTTCAGAGAATTTGGGCTTCACCTCAAAAAGCTGACGTTGAATTTGACAAAGTTTTTTGAAAGATGGCTTGTTTTGATGAAGCCGCATCAGCCAGAAAAAAATAATTCATTTTGTTTTCACAAATTTCATATTGAAAATTTTTCCTCTTTTCTCCAAAGAAATTTTTGACGAAAATATTTTCTCATTGAACTCTTTCCATCATCTGAGAGATTTCTTTATTCGGATCGGACACTCTTATGGCCCGATCTTTGAGGATTCTTGAACTGTCATCGAAAGCAGTGAAGTCTCATCAACTGCCTTTTTCCTATCTCATCTCAAATGAAATTAACCTCGAACAATTTTTTTCATCCTACGTTTCTTTAAAGCCACACTATGGAAGGGGGAATAATTGATATTAATTGCATGAATTAAATTTGACATTTTAGTTTTACGAAAATAAATGCTGAGGCTAATTCGAAAGTCATCCTATACTATAAACAGTAAGTTATTGAAACTCCTAAAAGTTCTTATATAATCACAAGAAATCCCTAAAACTTATTTTGATCAGCACCTTTTTCAATTTATAAGATCATTTTCTTCCTGTTTTCACTTCACCTTCCAATCTCCTCTGACAAGGATCATAGGAAGGAAAGAAGTAAACCTCTGAATACTCAGAATTTGGCAAAGGTACTGGACAATAATTCTCAATCAAATAGCTCTCATGATTTGGAAAAACATTACGATTCTTCCTGGCTTCGTCCACAAAGAAATTTGCCAAATACCGCGTAAATCTAATTGCATCTGGTGAATGAGGAATGTCGAGCTGCGGGTTTCGCTCGAACTCGGGTTTTTCAGGATGGAACTGTGTTGCATAAATTGGATAACGTGAGCTTTCAGCCATTGACACATACTGTTTCCCAGAAGCATCATAAGAATGAGCTACTGGAGTTAAATATTTTCTCAATCTTGGGTTCTTTTGAAAAACCTGGGGCGTAATCATATCTTTGTGAAGAAACACACTCAGCTGATCTTGGTTCATCTTCTTTCTCAGGTCCTGAGGAAGATCTCTCAACATCTTGCTCTTATAAGACTGCTTCGGATAGACATTTCTTCTGACATAAATACAGTCATCACATGAGGTGATGACACTCATATTTCTTGCTATAGTCCTTACAATATTCCAGAATCCCATACAGGTTCCCCAGAGAGGATAAAAGTTACAATGCTGGTTCTTCCTCAAAATATACTCGGTGATATGTCTAAAGGCATTGTAGACTGGTGTTGGATTGCTACTATTCTTCTCAAAAACCCTGATGTTTCCTCCAGTAAAAACAACTCCATTAAGGCGATCGAGGAGATTGTCAATTTGATCAAAAGGCAGATCCCATTGGATAGGGACCACTTTAGCGCCTGCGGACTGAAGCCATCTGACATAAGATCTTGGAATGTAGTTCCATTCGCTGGAGTCATAGTCATCCCAGCCTTCAGAATAGATAGAAACAATTCCAATGATTGGAGTTTTTGCTTGGGTTGTCTTGAGAGTTATCAAGACAGCAACAATGAAGAGGAGGCAGAAATTTGGAGTTTTCATTGGATGATAGTTTTGATTCTGATTATAAGAATCTGGTAAACTAGATAGAAGAGCTAGCTAAATATTGTGGGCAACGAATCAGATGATTGTGGAGAAACAAAATTAATTTTTTTTGGACTTGATTTGGTTGACTTTGGAACCAAAAGTCTTTAGCTGACAGCTGAGAGAGAATCTCCAGAGTCCAACAACTGGCCTTTTCATTTCATCTCCCAAGGTTGAGCTTTGTTAAGGTTTCTCTCTTGGGTCTCATTTGAGGAAATGCCTTGAAAAAAAAGGGAATTTTTTATTGGACTTCGGTTCGGTTCACAAAGAGCCAAATATTAAATTTGACAAATTTAAATGTGAACACTGGTCCTGAGGGGCAATTTTACTTTTTTGTTTAATAATTAATTTTTTCAGGTGATCATTTGATATCGTAGCAGCGATATAATTTCCAGCGGAAGTCTCTAAAATCCGGAGAGTCTTTTCAATTTCGAAAGATTTCTCATAAGGTTCGCGGGAGGTTGACTTTAAAATTTAAAATTTCAGGAATTTCGAAAAGATCCAAAACAAAAAAGGAGATTTTAATTTTTAATTCCAGTGTTCAGCAGTTAAAAGCTAATTTAACCATGAGAATTCTCGAAATTTGAATCTTTCAGTTCGTCACGAACAAAACATTTCCATTTTTTTATTTAGTTCCTCGAAGATCTTTGTTAGACTATGTAGAGCCCTCAGAAGGCCTGAGAAAACAAAGCTGCTTGTTTACAAGATGATCCTCATCTAAATTTATAAATTTTTCAAGTTCAAATTTTTAATTCTCGCTTCAGAATGGTGAAAACTGAAATAAATTTAATCTCAATAACTGAAATCAAGACAAGGAATATGTTGAGAGTAGTACGTCGATGTCGGTCTTAAGAGCTTAGAAATAGAAGGCTTTGGGGATCTAAGCGATAGAGACTAACATTGATATCTTACTTTTTCCAATATTAGACTCTAGCAAAGAATCTATTGGTCTTTGAAATTTAATTGGATGAGGGACTTTTTTATTCGGAGAATATTTAACTGGTTTTTTTTCAAAGCTTTTGTCCTATTTTTGCAAATCAAAATTTTCTAATCTGATTTTGAGAATAAATTTAATCTTGTCGAGAGAAGAAGAAGATAAACTTTCTTCCTGGATGTGACAAATAAAACAATCTCAGAAAATTTTTGGCAAAAATTTCCACCAAAATCTGAGATTTAGAGAATTTGGCCCAACTGACGGGACTTTGAGATTTTTGAAAATCACTGTTGAAGAAGAATCTTCTAAGAAAACTTTTTCCCCTCCCTCTTTTCTCAAATGGAGCTGAGCTCAAGTTTTACTTTCATTGACTATTTGCTCCTTTTAGTGAATAGTTTACACAAATTTTATGAATTAAATTTTGGCAATTTGGTTTTACGAAAATAAATGCTAAGAGATTAATTTGAAAGTCATACTAGACTATAAACAGAAAGTTTTTGAAACTCTCATATAGTGAGAATAAAATCCCTAGAACTAATTTCGATCGGCACCTTTTTCAGTTTAGAAGATCATTTTCTTCTGCTCTCCACCTCACCCTCCAGTTCCTTCTCAGAAGAATTATATGCAGGAAAGAAATAAACTTCTGAATAAACAGAACTTGGCAAAGGTACTGGACAATAATTCTCAATCAAATAGCTCTTACTATTTGGGAAAACATTATGATTTTTTCTGGCTTCTCCCACAAAGAAATTTGCCAAATAACGCGTAAATCTAATTGCATCTGGTGAATGAGGAATGTCGAGCTGTGGGTTTCGCTCGAACTCGGGTTTTTCAGGATGGAACTGTGTTGCATAAATTGGATAGCGTGGACTTTCAGCCATTGACACATACTGTTTCCCCGATACATCGTAAGAATAGGCTACTGGAGTTAAATATTTTCTCAATCTTGGGCTCTTTTGGAACACCTGAGGCATAATCATGCCGTGATGAAGAAACACACTCAGCCGATCTTGGTTCATCTTCTTTCTCAAGTCCTGAGGAAGATTTCTCAACATCTTGCTCTTATAAGACTGCTTCGGATAGACATTTCGTCTGACGTAAATACAGTCATCACATGGGGTAAGGATACTCATATTTCTTGCTATAGTCCTTACAATATTCCAGAATCCCATACAGGTTCCCCAGAGAGGATAAAAATTACAATGCTGGTTCTTCCTCAAAATATATTCAGTGATATGTCTAAAGGCATTGTAGATTGGTGTTGGACTATTGTTCTTAAGAACCCCGATATTTCCCCCAGTAAAAACAACTCCATTAAGGCGGTCGAGGAGGTAGTCAATTTGATCAAAAGGCAGATCCCATTGGATAGGGACCACTTTAGCGCCTGCGGACTGAAGCCATCTGACATAAGATCTTGGAATGTAATTCCATTCGCTTGAGTTATAGTCGTCCCAGCTTTCAGAATAAATGGAAACAATCCCAATGATTGGGGTTTTTGCTTGGGTTGTCTTGAGAGTTATCAAGACAGCAACAATGAAGAGGAGGCAGAAATTTGAGCTTTTCATTGATTCTGATTATAATAATATGATGATGATAAAATAAAGAGAGGAGCCAGCTAAATATTATGGGCAACGAATC
>Ga0182738_1004143_pt1 | contig 16167 bp, 4 predicted proteins | sample eDN5th30CBELigMG_FD_128876 | JGI IMG/M metagenome (GOLD analysis project Ga0182738, IMG submission 128876) | Enriched Miracle-Growth compost microbial communities from Emeryville, California, USA - eDNA 5th pass 30_C BE-Lig MG (version 2)... ... | reverse complement strand
GAAAAAGATTCTTGAAAATTTTATGAAGAAGCGGAAACAGATTTTGTGGAAAGGGAAAAGCGGAAGGTTAAGATTTTATGGTCCGCCGTGGCGGACCGGAAAAACTTTGAAAAAAAATCACTGATTTTAAGTCATAGTTTTTAATTTTGATCAAAACTCTTTTGATTATGCAATTGACAAAATCTCAAATCTTTTTTGATGTTTTTGCAATTGACTCTCAGGGGATAAAATGATGAAAATTCTTTTTGAAAGGAATTTTTGAAGATGGGTCTGCTGAATATTTTTTGGTAATTAATTTTTTTCCCTTTTTTAAATTGACTTTCCTTAGATCACTCGTTTTTTGAGAAGAGAGCTCTTTTCAGAAATTTTCTTTAAAAGAAAAGAAGTCATAAAAAAATCTCTGGACTCAGATGCAAGAATTGAGAAAGGAAGTCTTTTATACTCATACAGTTGAAAATTTGGATCCGAAAATGTGGCCTTAAAATTCATTACATCCAAAAAAGGATATTTATAAATGTTTGAAAAGGTTTTTTTTCCCACTCTCCTTATCCTCAAACGACAAAGAAGACTGATTTTCTTCAATAAAAAAAAATAAAGAGAAAAAATCAGTTCTCAATAAACAAATAAACTTTGTGAAAGTATTTTCTGTTCCTTCAAAGCCTTTTTTTTTTTTAAATCTTTTTCTCTAAATTTTTTTGGGAGTATTTTTCAGAAATTCAGGAAACAAACTTTTGTCTTCTTAGACAGAATTTGAGCGGAATTTACTTCTCATTTGATTGGTTTGGTTTAATAATGCAATAAGGAAAAAATGAAATGACTTTTTTTGATTGTTGTATTTTGAGGTTTAGACGTCATCGAACCAACTTTTGATAGAAAGAGATAAAAAATTTATCCAATTGAAATCTCCAAATGTTTTGTGGGATTTCAAATATTTTGCAGAAGAAAATTCAGCATTAGTAAGAAATTTCGTAAATAAATAAACTCAAAATATTTCTTTATTCTTCTCAATTTGCCTTGCTGAAATTTCAAAAAGAATTTCATTGACTTCGAAAGTTAATATCATTAGATCTCTCTATTTTCAAAACAAAACCCCTCTAAATTCACCTCCATTGGATCCCTATCCCTTCTCAATCTTCTCTTTTGCACCTTTAGAATGATTGAGGAAAGCAAAGTGATCTCAACATGACAAATAAATGATAAGGAAATTTGCATAGAAAATATTATTAAAGATTAAAAATATTGTTCCCATGTGATTAATTACATGACATCAGATTATCAATACCGGTCATGGGTTGATTATTTTTAGCACATACTTCTAATTCTTGTTTGCCTAAAAATGATCTTTCTTGTCTTCAATAGACTAGCGGCTTCTTCCAACCTCACATTGTCTTCATGACTTTAGACTATCATGACTCTCTCAGATTCTCTCTGAGGTTGACGAAAGCCTTTCTAAAACTTGTCAATCTTTCTGAAACTATAAGGAGATAAATATGTCTTCAACAAAAGCTTTACTATGAAAAAGAAAGTCTCATAAAGTTTTATTAGATGAGAATTAAGAGTATTTGTCTAAAATCTAAAAAAATACTTTAAGCAAAAGAATTTTGAATCTGGCTTGTGAGGAACCCAACGTTGACTTGAGACAACCTCTCATGCTTTTCAAATCATCAATAAAAGGGATCAAGTCTTTTCAAAATACAACTTGATGTATGTCTCTTCTCATTTATTTGGTTTGATTCCAATTGAAAGATCAAATCTAATCGTAAACTATGGACGAACATTGAAAATCCATCCTTCGAGAAAACCTGTCCAAAATCTTTCCTAAAATTCAAGGATTAAAATTTAATTCACCAAAGATTCTATTATTCAATTCATGGTCATTAAACGACTCCTGTGTGTAAATACTTTAATATCAATTAAAATTAGGGATGATAGATTTTCTCTTTTTCCCTTAAAAATCATTCAGTCTCGAGGTCACTCGATCTCTTTCCCTCTAGATTCGAAAATAAGTCATGTATCCAGAGATTTTTGTTGAACTTGAACTTGGTAAGATAGTTTAGAAACGAGATAATACTTTACTGCAATATTTTTTCTTTTGAAATCAATAATATCTGAAATTATAAGGTAACGAAGGTACAGTATTCACACTAGAGAGGGGAGACTTTCTAAACCTCTCACAGCTCTGGTATTTGAATGTTAGAGTAAAGTCAAATGAAATGGAGACAAATAACGACTTTTTTAATACAAGGATCTATTTTAGATTTCCACTAAATTTTACCCTAAATTTCTCCTATTAGGAAATTTGTTCCAAAATTGTCCCAAAATTAAATTAATTTAGATTGGTTTGCAGACAAATTTAAGCTTTGGAATCTTCGAGGAAATCAACAATAAAAATTTCCTAAAATTCAATCTATTCTCAAAAGTTACAATTCATGTCTGTGCGAGTTGAAATACAACAGCATAGTCCGGCGGACGCTTCTTCCTCAAAAGACTGCCCCAAAACAAAAAGTCCTTTCCAGGAAGAACAAAGCCCAAACTTCAAATCAGATATTGACAGAGGTGGCTTACTAAACGCCCTCAACTTTATTTTTGTCATCCCGCTTGTTTCTCGAGTCTGGAAAAAGTCTCGAAAAAACCAGGAATTGAAAGAACAGGATTTGATCACTTTCCCTTACAATAAAGGATCGGAGTATCTAGAAAAACAGTATATGAAACGGGTTCAAAACCAACAATTAAAACAGAAAGATGCCAAAAATAAAAAGGTTAACACTGCACTCGCTGTTTTTGGAGCTATCAAATGGCAATTCTTCACCGCATTAGCTATTCAAATCTCATACGTCTTTTTGAAAGTTTTCATGGGCTATGTCCTCAAAAGATTAGTTGAATGCTACTTGGACCCAAACCTTGCGAAAACCCGTGCCTTTTGGTGGGCTGCCATATTGGTTGGTGTTAACGTGCTTGGTTTCTACGCTGATCATCATTGGAATGATCAAACAAGTCGTTTGGGAAGCTATGCCAAGGCTGGAATCATTAGCATGCTCTACAGCAAAATTACCAAACTCTCCACTCACTCCATTACCAAAATCTCTGCTGGCCAGCTTGTCAATCTTGCTGCCAACGATGTCAATACAGTTGAAATGCTTTCTTTCTTCTTCCCAAGTGTTATTTCTGGCTGGGTTTGCCTCATTTCTGGTGCTGCTTTAATGTGGATTTATTTTGGTGTTATTTGTCTCTTGGGTGTTGGCTACATCGTCGCTACTGTCCCCCTTCAGATGATCATCGCTCAAACAGCCTCAAAGCCTAGGTCTGAGAAAAACAACATCACTGATGAAAGGGTCAGAAAAACCAGCGAGTTGATTCAGGATATCAGACTTCTCAAGATGTATACTTGGGAGCTCAAATTCCGCGAAATCATTGCTATTCTCAGAAAGAAGGATATCGTTGCTACTAACAAAATCCTTTTCTGGGAGAGTCTTTCAAGAGCCCTTGCCAATAGTAGCCATTTCATCGCTACCTTCCTTATCTTCATGCTCTACTATGTTACTGGTGGTGACTTGACAATCCCAAAGGCATTTGCAGGCTACTATCTCCTCAATTATATGAGAAACTATGGAGGATACTTTGTCTACAACTCTTTCACTTTTGTTTCAGAAGCAAGACTCTTCTTCAAGAGACTTGACAAGGTTATGGAAACTGCTGAAATGAACCAAGTCGTCTTTGATGCTCCTAAAGACTCTGCTAACTCTATCGAATTCGAAAATTTCAACGCCTATTGGACCAGGGATGAATTAAATCATAGCACTACCATCAACTTTACCGAAGGTAACCAAGCCTTAGTCAGTCAAAGAAGCAAACCCACTCTTGTCGATTTCAACCTCAACATCAAAAAGAATTCACTCAATGCTGTCGTTGGAACTGTTGGCTCCGGCAAAACCTCATTCTTACTCTCCTTTACTGGCGAAATGCCCCAAACTACTGGTGCCCTCCGATACAAAGGAAGAATTGCTTATGTTGAACAAGAACCTAGCATTTTTGCTGGAACCTTCAGAGAAAGTATTCTCTTTGGTAGAGAGTTTAATGAAGAATTTTACCGCAAGGTTATCAAGGCTTGCAATCTCGAAAGTGACTTGGCTCTTTTCCCACATGGAGATATGTCAATGATTGGTGAAAGAGGTAACAATCTTTCAGGAGGTCAAAAGGCTCGTCTCGCTTTGGCAAGAGCTGTCTACGCTGATGCTGACGTCTACTTGCTTGATGATCCCTTGAGTGCCGTTGATGCCAAAGTCGCCAAAAGTCTTTACAATGATGCTATTGTGGAACTCCTCAAAAACAAAACTGTCATCCTCGTTACCCATCAAGTCCATTTCATTAGAGATCTCGAGAATATTATTGTCTTGAATGATGGTTGTATTCAAGGAAATGGCAACTTTGAACAACTCAAAGCCCAAGGGGTTGATGTCAACACAATCTTCGGTCTCAACAAAGGAGCTGAAGAAGACGAAGAAAACAATGATGAACCGCCCAAAGCTCAACAAGTTTCTGAAACTCCATCAGATAGTAAAACTGCTGTTAATGCCGCTATTGTCACTCAAAATAACACAGCCACATCCCAAAATAAGAGCCAAGAGCCTTCAACAAGCAGTACTGAGGAGAAGGATCCTTATGCTGGCGAAGTTAGTTTAAAAGCTTATAAACTTCTTATTAAAGAAGTTGGATATGGAGTCGGCCTCATTATGCTCCTTTTCTGCTTGGCTGCACAATTTGGAGACCTTGGTTATGGAAGAATTTTGGCTGCATGGACAACGGGAGAATTCAATCTTGGAACCTCTTTGGGTTGTCTGGGTGGCTTGGCTTTGTACTTGATTTCTATTCAGCTTTTCAGAAACATGTCTCTCACATATGGCTTCTTTGGAGCTGCAAGAAGATATCACGACAAAATGTTGGACAGAATCATCAGAAGCCCAGTTTCCTTCTTTGATACCAACCCTGTTGGAAGAATTCTCAATAGATTCGCCAACGATATTGGTGTCTTGGATAAGTTCTTCCCTCCAATCTCCTTGGATGTCATTGATATGGTCTTCCCTTACGCTAGTATCTCAATAGCTCTTGCCATCGTTGACCCCATCCTTCTTGGACCAACTGCTCTCAGTCTTTTCTTGATCATTGTTTGTGTTATCTTTTGCTATCCATCCCTCAAGCAAACCAAAAGCTTTGACCTCAATACCAGAGGCCCACTGTTCAGTCTCTATTCCTCGACCATTTCAGGCATTGTTGTCATTCGTACTTATGGTCAAAGCGACTACATCAAGAGAAAGTTTACAGACATCTTGCACACAAACACTAAAGGAAACCTCAATTTCTTCCTCTCTTCTAGACTTCTTGGCTTCTGCGTTGATATGCTCTACATGCTTTGTGCTATTGGCCAAATTTATATTATCACAGCCCGTATTGATACCTCTGATCCATCAGGTTCTGGAGCTATCGCTGGCTTTTGTCTCACTTTGATTCTCAGCTTGACAGGCTTCTTCCAGCATGGTGTGAGACAAACATGTCAAGCCAATGTCCTTATGGCCGCAACTGCCAGAGCTCAAGCTTACTGCAACCTCCCATCTGAAGCTGAACTCGCTGTCGCCAAAGATGAGGAACTCAAAAAGAAAGGCTGGCCCACTAAAGGAGACATCCAGTTCAACAAAGTTTATATGAGATACAGAAAAGAAACTCCCCTTGTCATCAAGGACTTAAGTCTTCTTGTCGGCTCAGGTGAAAAAATTGGTTGTGTCGGAAGAACTGGTGCTGGAAAATCAACCATCATCAATTTGTTGTTCAGACTCCAAGAAATTGAAAGAAGTGGCGACTATGGCAAGGATGCCTTTATCAAGATGGATGAGACCAATACCCTTCCACTTGGCTTGCATCTTCTCAGAAACAATATCTCTATCATTCCTCAAACTCCTTTCATGTTTACAGGAACCATCAGGCAAAACCTCGATCCCACTGGACAATTTACTGATGAGCAAATTTGGAATGCTTTGGAGGAAGTCCGTCTCAAAGAACACGTCGAAAAAATGAGCCATAAGTTGGATACTATCGTCACCAACGCTTCTTCTGTCTTTTCAGTTGGTCAGAAGCAGCTTGTTTGTTTGGCAAGAACTCTCTTGAGACCATGCAAAGTTCTTGTTCTCGATGAAGCTACCGCCAATATGGATTCCGAAATTGATGGTTTTATCCAAAAGAAAATCATGGAAAAATTCCAAACTGCAACTGTCTTTACTATTGCTCACAGATTGTCTACGATTGCAAATTATGATAAGGTTTTGGTTCTCGACAAGGGAACTAAAATCGAATTTGATGAGCCTTATAAATTGCTAACCAAAAACGTTGGAGACAGTACACTCACCAACCCTACTGGCCATTTCGCATCTATGGTCATGAATACTGGACCTAAAACTACCCAAAGAATTGTCGATATTGCTAGGGAAGCTTATAACAAAAAATATTTCATCCAAAATTAATTGTTCGTTGTTTGTATGTTGTTTGTTCTATATTGATTGTTTATGAAAAAAATGATTTTTTATCATTATAACATTTGTTTATTAATTATTGTTAAAAAGATTTTCTTTCAAATATTGAACCCTAATTTGGATCATAGCTTTTTCAGAGCATTCACAATTAAAATCAATTCGAGACTAAAAGGCCAAGATTTTAAATCCACTCTTTCTGAATAATTCTTTCTTTCTTTCTTTCAATGTTGATGAAGAGATAACTTTTTTAGAATCTCAAAAAATAATTGATTGAATTGCTTTTTCAAAAATGGGTGACGCGGATATTTTGATTTTTGAAATCATCGAAAAACGTTAAAAATGCTTCCAGAAAAATAAATTTTCTTGATTTTCCTAAATTCTCACGATTCAAGACAGTGTTTCATTGACCCATAAATTCAGTGAAATGATGTCAGAGTTTTAGCAGGGAGTTGCCAAATTTTTAAAAGTAGCCTGAAAAATTGAATTCTGTAAGATAAAGCAAGTTAAATATTTTATTTCAGATCAAGCATCTTCTGATAAACTTCAAGTAAGTAAATTAAAATTTTATTGTCATTGACTTTTTTAGACAAGATTTTTGCCTATTAATCTGCAACAAAAATGCATAATTCAAAAGCTCTATATCAATTTTCTTGCTCAGAACCATACAAAACCAGTCTTCACCCTGTCTCGAGTGCCTATACTCCCTCTTTTGAAAACGAAAAAGCATGAATTTACAAGTAAGAAACAATATTCATTCAAAAATGTTATTGAAACCAAAGACCTTTCTCGTACTCGTTTGAATGAGGTTTATTTTATTGAAAGCTGGCCGAGAGAGCTTCTAGGTTTTTCACCTCGCACACGCAAAATTACTTACCTTAAATTTCGTCTAGAAATTGCCAAAAAGCTAATTTGATGTCTGGTTGGTTGTTTATGATAATTTAAGCCTTTTCAATAAAGTTAATTTATAATTAAATAAACATCTTTTGATTTTTATCCAAATCAAATCATGCCTGGGCGAGTTGAAATTCAAATTGATACACCCGTCCCCAAAGAAGGGCAAAAATATCAAACTCCTCAAATGCCACAGACAGATGAAAGGGATCCCAAATTCAAGTCTAATATCGATAAAGCTGGTTTTCTCAGTGCACTCAACTTTAGCTTTGTGCTCCCTTTGACTTTTAGAGTTTGGAGAAAATCTAGAAAAAATCAAGAGTTGAATGAACAAGATTTACTCACCTTCCCTTATTCCAAACGCGCAGAAAACCTTGAAAAAGAGTACATGCAACGCCTACAAAAGCAGCAACGGAGGAAAAAAATCAACACTGCTTGGGCTGTCTTGGGAGCTATAAAATGGCAAGTTTTAAGCACCCTATTTATTCAAATCTTTTTCTGTTTCCTGAGAATATTCCAAGGTTATCTGATTAAACGATTAATCGAATGCTATCTCGATCCAGAACTCGCATCTACGGACGCTTATTGGTGGGCTGCCATTCTAGCTGGTGTCCTCGCTGTGGCTTTTTATGCTGATCATCATTGGAATGATGGTACAAGCAGATTTGGTGCTTATGCCAAGGCTGGTATCATCAGTATGTTGTACAGCAAAATCACTAGACTCTCCACCCATTCTATTACTCAGCTCTCTGCTGGACAGCTCATCAATCTTGCTGCCAATGATGTAAACACAGTCGAAATGCTATCTTTCTTCTTCCCCAGTGTTCTCTCTGGTTGGGCTTGTATCTTTGCTGGCGCTGCATTATTGTGGATCGACTTTGGTGTTATTTGTCTCTTGGGCGTTGGCTATATCATTGCCACTGTTCCTATTCAAATGATCATAGCTAAAACAGCCTCAAAACCTAGAGCTGAGAAAAATATCATTACTGATGAGAGGGTCAGAAAAACTAGCGAGTTGATTCAAGACATTAGACTCTTGAAAATGTACACTTGGGAACTTAAATTCCGCGAAATCATTGCCGAATTGAGAAATAAAGATATCTCTGCGAACAACAAAGCTCTCTTCTGGGAAAGCTTGTCCAGAGCTGTGGCAAATAGCAGTCATTTCATTGCTGCTTTCCTCATCTTCATGCTTTACGATGTCACTGGTGGAGATTTGACCATCTCCAAAGTTTTCGCTGGCTACTACATCCTCAATTATATGAGAACCTTTGGTGGCTATTTTGTTTACAACTCCTTCACTTTTGTTGCAGAAGCAAAACTCTTTTTCCAGAGGCTTGACAAAATTATGGAGGCTCCTGAGATGGATGAAGTTGTGTTTGATGCCCCTCTTGACTCGTCGAATTCCATTGAATTTGATAAGTTCACTGCTTATTGGGCTAAAGATGAATCCAAAAATGGTGCACTTACCTCTCGTGAAACTCTCATGACTGAAGCTGCCCCCATAAATACTCCTCAAAACAAGAAACCTACTCTTGTCAACATCAACCTCAACATCAAAAAGAACTCACTCAATGCTGTCGTTGGAACTGTTGGCTCCGGTAAAACCTCCTTCTTACTCTCCTTTACTGGCGAAATGCCCCAAACTCTCGGCGCACTCAGATATAAGGGAAGCATTGCCTATGTTGAACAAGAACCCATCATCTTTGCAGGCACTTTTCGAGAAAGCATTCTCTTTGGCAAATCATACAATGAAGAGTTTTACAGCAAAGTCATCAAGGCTTGCAATCTCGAAAGCGATTTGGCTCTTTTTCCCCTTGGGGATATGTCAATGATTGGTGAAAGAGGTAACAATCTTTCAGGAGGTCAGAAGGCTCGTCTCGCTTTGGCGAGAGCTGTCTATGCCGATACTGATATTTACTTACTCGATGATCCTCTCAGCGCAGTTGATGCTAAAGTTGCAAAAAGCATCTATAATGAGACGATCCTTGGCCTCCTTGCAAGCAAAACTGTCATTCTTGTTACCCATCAAGTTCATTTTGTCAAAGATGCTGAAAACATCATTGTCATGAATGGCGGCACAGTCGAAGGAAGCGGCAACTTTGAACAACTCAAGGCCCAAGGAGTCGATGTCAATACAATCTTTAGTCTCAATAAAAATCAAAACTCTGAAGAAAATGAAAATGAAGATGAAGAAAACCAGCAAAATAATCAAACCACCAAACCTCAGTCAACCTCGGTTGAAACCAAAACTCTGGACCAAAAACAAAATGACAAAAATGAAGAAGCTGTGATTGTTCCTCTTGACAAAGATCCTTATGCTGGAGAAGTCAACTTGAAGGCTTATCGCTTGCTTCTTAAAGAAGTCGGATATGGAATGGCTTTGCTCATGTTCCTTCTTTGTCTTGTTGCTCAGTTTGGAGATATTGCCTTTGGAAGAGTTTTGGGTGCTTGGACTGCTGGTGACTTCAACCTTGGAACTTCCTTGGGCGTCTTGGGAGGCTTGGCCTTGTACTTAATCATTATTCAGCTCATAAGAAACATGTCTCTCACATATGGCTTCTTTGGAGCTGCAAGAAGATATCACGACAAGATGCTCGATAAAATCGTCAGAAGTCCAGTCTCTTTCTTTGATACCAACCCTGTTGGAAGAATTCTTAATAGATTCGCCAACGATATTGGTGTCTTGGATAAGTTCTTCCCTCAAATATCTCTTGATGTTTTTGATATGCTCTTCCCCGTTATTAGTATTTCAATCACTCTTGCTATCGTTGACCCCATCCTTCTTGGACCTATCGTTGGAAGCTTGACCCTTATTGTCTTAATTGTTATCTTCTATTATCCAACCTTGAAGCAAACAAAGAGCTTTGATCTTCAAACCAGAGGCCCCTTATTCAGTCTCTATTCTTCAACCATCTCGGGAATTGTTGTTATTCGTACATTCGGTCAAACTGACTTTATTAAAAGAAAGTTTGCCGCGATGCTACATACAAACACAAAAGGAAACCTCAACTTCTTCCTTTCTTCGAGACTCCTTGGTTTCTGTGTCGACATGTTTTACACATTGGCAGGCATTGGCATGATTTATATCATTACTGCTCGTATTGACTCTTCTGATCCAAACTCTGGAGCTATTGCTGGTTTCTCTCTTGCTCTTATTTTGAGTCTGACTGGCTCTTTCCAGCATGGCGTCAGACAAACATGTCAAGCAAACGTCCTCATGGCAGCAACTTCAAGAGCACAAGCCTACTGCAACTTACCCTCAGAGGCACCAATTGCTGTTCCTCAAGACCAAGAACTGAAAAAGAAACAATGGCCAACCAAGGGAGACATTCAGTTTAACAAAGTCTGGATGAAATACCGTTCCGACACTGAGTTCGTCCTCAAAGACCTGGATCTTCTCGTTGGCTCAGGTGAAAAAATTGGTTGCGTCGGAAGAACTGGCGCAGGAAAATCAACCATTATCAACTTGCTCTTTAGACTTCAAGAAATCGATAGAAGTGGTGATAGGGTCAAGGACTCCTTCATTAAAATCGATGAAACCAACACTCTTCCCCTCGGTCTTCATCTTCTCAGAGGCAACATCTCTATCATCCCTCAAACTCCCTTCATGTTTACAGGCACCATCAGACAAAATCTTGATCCACTTGGACAATATTCTGATGCACAGATTTGGAGTGCTCTGCAGGAAGTCCGTCTTAAAGAACATGTCGAGAAACTTAGTGATAAACTCAACACTACTGTCAACAATGCTTCTTCTGTCTTCTCAGTCGGTCAAAAGCAACTTGTTTGTTTAGCAAGAACCCTCTTGAGACCATGCAAAGTTCTTGTTCTCGATGAAGCCACTGCCAACATGGACACTGAAATTGATGATTTCATCCAAAAGAAAATCATGGAAAAATTCAAGTCTGCAACAGTTTTCACCATTGCTCACAGGCTCTCTACCATTGCAAATTATGACAAGGTTTTGGTCCTTGATAAAGGCAAAAGAATTGAATTTGATGAGCCTTATAAATTGTTGACTAAAAACGTTGGAGATGAGACACTGACCAATACCACTGGACATTTCGCATCTATGGTCATGAATACTGGACCCAAAACTACTCAAAGAATTGTTAACATTGCTCGTGAAACTTATAACAAAAAACATAATATTCAATAATTATATATGAGAGTATAGATATTTATCTATCCCTCTTCTAAAAATCATTTTTATCACAAAATTTCTTCCTCTCCCAATCCAAGTAAAGTCAACCAAAATTTTTCCAATCTTAGGAGTACAGTTACTAATATTAAAAATCCTGTCCTGTTGATCTCTCTCTTTCTCCAAAATAAATTATAAATCATGATTAAGCTTTCTAAAATCACTGCAGGCTCTTTGACAGGAGAGCCTAGTCGAAAGAGCACTCCGCGGAGGATGGCTCCTGTTCGAACAAACGTTAAATCCTTTGAAAACTTATCTGCTTCCACTCACATCCAAGAACACAGGGATCATAATATGAAATTACACTTAGAAGGGCTAAAATCAGTTGTTCTCCTTCCAAAGACTTCGGATTCTATTATTCTTCCTCAAGCCCAGAATCAGGAATCGAAATCTGCTTCAGTGAGCATTATGGAATTAAGACTTCGGGATGATAAAAAAAAGAATGAACGATCAGAAAGCATAGGCACTCTTACCAACCTTCTTGTTCGCAAGGGGTCCACCATCTCCAAACTGAGGTCCCGCTCAGGAGATGTCAAGCCAGAATCTTTGTCCATTTCACATCATGGCAGTAGAGGATCCTTTTATGGGAAGAATGATCACATGGAGTCAAGAGCTTCAGTTGGAAACAATGTTGTTGCAAGTTCAGCTTTCTTCAACGGCCGATCTAATGAAAGCATATACCAATCAATATCTACGAATGACCTCAAAGTAAAACCATCAGAACTGCAAGAAAAAATTGAGCAATCAGTCTCGCTTGGAAATAAAATTCTCAAAGATCCAGTTGGAAACGCTAAAATCACCTCCAAAGCCAAGTCTTGCCTTATGCAATTCAAGTTTTTACTCGAAAAAGCTTATTCTAAATTCATTTTGTTCCCAGATACAGAAAAAGACTTTGTAGATGCTTTGTTGGGCATTCAGGCACAGGTTGCTGGCTTTATTAGGGAAACACAGAAATTCCTGAGTGATTATGTCACTGAAAAAAAGAATATGGAAAAACAACTCAAAGAAAAAAAAGAAGAACTTCATAAACAGCTTCTATTAAATGACGAAATCAGAAATGAAAATGTCTCTGCAATTAACGATAAGGCCAACCTCAAAAAACTAGAGTCTCTCCTCAGAGCGGCCAAAGAACATGCGACCCAATCAGAAAACATCTGGGCTGTCGAAAAGCAACAACTCAAAGCTGAAATCGAAAATCTCCACCTGGAAGTCAAAAAAGTCCAAGCGCAAGAGTATATCACAGAATTAGAGAAAAAGTACGATCTCATGCATGAAGTTGCCACTAACGAGGTCAAACGACTCAACGAAGACATTGAAAAAAAGGACACTGAAATTACAAAACTAGAAGCCCTCTTGAATCGTGCAATCAGTACTGTCAAAGAGCAAAGGGAAGAACTTGATGACTTGAGATGGAAATTTAGAACCATGAGCTCTGAACATAAAGAAATCAAAGCCAAACATGATGAGTACTTCACTCTGTATAACAAGTATCGAGAAATAGCCCAGATGAGCAAGGAAGACCTCCAGCAAACTACCCTCAACAGCCTCAAATTTGCTGATGCCGCTCGACAAGCAGAGTTCCGATACTTTAGAATGCAAAACAAGTTTGACCTGACCAGAAAAGAGCAAGCTGATTACGCAGGCTACTCTCTTGAAGAAATTGCCCAAGACTCTCAAATGCTCACCGAAGTTAAACAAGTCTTCCAAAATATAAAGTATCCGGCTGTCACTCTCAAACTTCAAAGCACCAAGGAAAAAAATCCCAACTTACCGCTCCCACCACAACAAACAGATTCTTCCCTTCTTGAAAAATACTCGCTTTTCAGGCCAACCTTTTATTCCCTTATCAATCAAAAAGAACTTGCCGAAGCTGAAAAGCCGGCTCCTGACCCTGCTGATGTTACAACAGTCATAAGCAGAGAGTTTATTGCTGTCATCAGAGGTATTTTTGATTCCAAATACCATGAAATCATCTATTATGATCACCATCGACAATACTCTCCGTTTGTTGATTTCGTTTATAGCTGGATGAACTCTTTCCACATATCCCCGACCAAAAGGCGAATTCGAACAATTACTGCCCACGACAACATCTCTGTAGATAAGAGAAGGCTCGAGTTTTATAAATTCCTCATGAATCCTTACGTAAGCAAGCTCTGGGACGTCAAGGCCTTTAAGGATTTTCTTGAAGAAAAATACTCCTCTGACGAACTGTTCTTTTATCTCCATTGTCGTCAAGTCTTGTTTAAAGGACCACAGCTCGAAACATTGGCAGCAGGCTTAAATGTCATCCACTGGATCGAATTTGAGAGAATAGAAATGGCTTTGAAAACGATCCTTGCAAAGTTGAGCCAAAAAGAAATTGAAAGCCTCAGAGCAAAACTCAAAAGTCGTGGCCGCGTACATAATAAAAAAGTCTTTATTGATACTGCATTCTTCTTCAAGGTTTTACTCGATTTCTACCGTCATGAAAAAATCAAAAAGTTTGAACTTATCAGAGAGGACTTTACGCATATGGCCAAAATTGAACTCAAAAAGAAACCCCAAGTCCCCTTCCATGAATTCAAACAATACGTCCAAGTTAATTTCCCCTTTTTATCAGACATGGAAAAAGCAAGACTTTACAGAGAATGTTGGTGTCTCGGCGGTGGTATCGTTGATGCAGACTCCTATTTTGTCGTTGCCAATGAAAACAATCTGTTTTTGCAAGGGCTGAAGCTCCTCGTCTTTAATAACCAGTTGCCTGTTGTTGAATCTTTTGAGGCAACTCCTGCTCCTGTTGGCAAAAGTGCGTTCCTAAAAACTCTCGAATTTAAATACCATAGCATTACAGAATATTTTGCCAAATGTCAATACTTTGCTGAAGGCTTTGGTGTCGAAGAAATCCTATCAAACCTTTCTTATAAAGAAAAAGAATTGCTAAACGCTTTCAGTTCGCCAACTGGTGATGATTCTGACAAAGGTTTTTTCACAGTTTTTATGGACCTTTTGCATCTTATGGTCAAAGCCAGAAATCAATATATCTTTTCACATAAATATATTAAAGGATGTGAAAATGACTTTATTGAGAATGATGCCTTTGCCTTAAAGTCAATGATGGAACCTTTGAAAAAGTATGAAAATCTTGAAAAACTTGAATGGAATGAAAAAACTAAATATGCTCTCAAAATCCAAACCTTCTGGAAACGAAAAAAATCAAATTGGTATGCAATGATGGGTAACATGATTGGAAAGACTAAAAAATCTCAGCCCAATAAAAATGACAACATTGTCATCGATAAATATGTTGAAAATGGAGTTGTTGATCTTCTCTAAATTGAAAATTTTGGTTTTTATTTCCTGATTTTTCCCGTTTTATTTTTTGTATATTTTAGTGTCTACTTCAATAATTCTTGAGTTATTTATTTAACAAATATGCATAAAATCTTCGAAATCCTCCAAATAAACTGCTTTTGTCCAGAAAGTTGAAGAAACAAAAAAAAAGGTATGATGACGGAGGGATTCGAACCCTCGCCCGTGAAGACTAGTGCCTTAAACTAGCGCCTTAGACCACTCGGCCACGTCATCTTGTTACTCAAAATAACCACTTCCAATTTCTTCTCTTTGAAACTCAACTTGAGAATATCTTGGGTCTCTTTGCTTCCATATCCAAAAAATCATAAATATTCAGCTTCTAATCTTGATTTCCTGAACTACTACAGTAAAAAAAGCTCTTTTGAGGAATCCCTTTCATCTTTGAAAATATTTTTTGAAAGAAAAAAATTCTCCTTTCGTTGAAGTAAAGTTCTTGTTAAAATAAAAGTAAGAAGCTTCTTTGAGAAATCAAATGATATAATTTTTCCAACTTAGCTTAGGAGGAAAAAAAAATTATGAACCCTCGCCCGTGAAGACAAGTGCCTTAAACTAGCGCCTAAGACCACTCGGCCACGTCATCTTGTTGTCTCGAAATACCACCCGTTTTCACATCTTTTGTCAAATATCTCATCTTCGGTATTCGGTCAAAAATTATAAATTAGTCAAAAAATTCTTTTTGAAAGCAATTTTGTCATGAATCCTGACATCAGAACTTCTTGACAAAAATAGAAAGATTGAGAAACACTTGAGGTTGATGTTTTATTGTGTCCAGAAAAAAAAAAAAGTATGATGACGGAGGGATTCGAACCCTCGCCCGTGAAGACTAGTGCCTTAAACTAGCGCCTTAGACCACTCGGCCACGTCATCTTGTTATTTGAAATGTCTCAACCCTTGTTCTTTTACGAGAAAAAAAATCTACTTCAAATTTTCATTTTCTCGAAATGTTGGGGAAAAATTGACAGAAAAATAAAATGTACAATCTCTTTTGCAAGAAATCAACCAAAATTTTCGAGAGATTCAGATGGCACCAAATGAAGAAAATACTCTAACCCTTCAAGTTTCTCGAGTCCCTCTGGCTTACAGAAGGTTTTTTTTCATACAATATTAATTGAAAAAAAAAAAAAAAAAGTACGAAGACGGGGGGTTTCGAACCTTTCATCCTTACTAATTTTTTTTTATTTTATTTTATTTATCTCAATT
>Ga0182738_1004142_pt1 | contig 16180 bp, 9 predicted proteins | sample eDN5th30CBELigMG_FD_128876 | JGI IMG/M metagenome (GOLD analysis project Ga0182738, IMG submission 128876) | Enriched Miracle-Growth compost microbial communities from Emeryville, California, USA - eDNA 5th pass 30_C BE-Lig MG (version 2)... ... | reverse complement strand
GGCCGCTTCCTGACCTTCGCCGCGGGGGCAGCGCCGATCGGCTACCGATTGCGCGAGGATCCGGCCGATCGGGCCGCGCTCAGGATCGTCGGCCGGTCGGAGTCCGGCGTCGTGGTGCGCGGCAAGATCGGCATGCACACCAGCCCCGCCTTCGCCGAGGATGTCTATATCGGCGCGGTGAACGGCGCGATGCTCGACGGCGGGCGCGCGACCTTCGTCGTGCCGGTCAATGCCCGCGGCGTCACCGTGATCTGCCGCAGGCGCTCGGCACGTGACGGCAATCCGTTCACCTCGCCCCTCAGCAGCCGCTTCGACGAGCTCGACGGGCAGATGTGGCTCGACGACGTGGTCGTCCCGTGGAACCGCGTCTTCCTGACGGCTCCCTCGCCGGAGCCGATCGCGCGCTGGCTGTTCTGGCATCAGCTCTATTGCTGGCTGTCCAAGGCCGAGTTCACGCTCGGGCTCGCGCTCGCCTGCACCCATGCAATGGGGCTCAGCCAGCACGAGGCGACCGTCGATTACCTGCTCGACCTGATCACCGACGTTCAGACCGTGCGGGCCTGCCAGACCGCCGCCGAGCGCGACCCGGAGATGACCGTCGACGGCTATTGCTCGCCCAATCACAGCCATCTCGCGGCGGGTTCGATCGCCATGCTGAAGGCGCGCCGACGCATGGCCGAGATCCTGCGCATCCTGCCCGGCTCCTCGCTGGTCGTGGCGCCGTCCGACAAGGACCTCGCCGACGCAGCGCTCGCCGCGGGGCTGGAGGAGTCCTTCGCCGGCGGCGGCTACAGCGCCCGGCAGCGCGCGGCGCTGCTGCAGATGGCCTGGGACCATGTCGGCTCGGCGCTCGACCAGCGCGAGCACGTGTTCGAGCTGCATGCCAACGGCGGCGAGGTGTCGTGGCGCGGCCGGCTGCGCAGGAGCTTCGACCGCTACGACCTCCTCGCCAATGCCGTCCTGCAGCGGCTCGACCTGCCGATGCCGACCGTCACTCTCGATGCGATCCGCAACGCCCCGTTGGCGGCGCGACGGCCGGTCACGCCGCCCAGACCCGGAGAACGCCCGTGAAAGTCTTCAGCTCCATCGCCGTGCAACCGGCCGTCGAAGTCCTGTTGCCGCGTTTCATCGTCGAGACCGGTATCGAACCGGAGATCGAATGGAACACCGCGCCCGCTTTCGTAAAACGCCTGCAGGCCGGCGAGACTGCCGACCTCCTGATCCTCAATCGCGCCGGCACCGACATCATGGTGCGCGACGGGCGCATCCTGCCCGGCTCGGAAGCGACGTTGGCGAGCTCGGCGGCCGCCATCGCGGTCAAGGCCGGCGCGGCGCGGCCCGACATCTCCACCCCGGAGGCCCTGAAGAGGACGCTGCTTGCCGCCCGCGCGCTGTCCTATTCGGATCCCAGGGCCGGCGGGGCGAGCGGCATCCACTTCGCCAGGGTGCTGGAGCAGATGGGAATCGCCGAGGCAGTCAACGCCAAGAACCGGTTCCCGCCGCATGCCGGCCTCTGCGCGCGATTCCTGCCCGACGGCGAGGTCGAGCTGGCGATCCAGCAGGTCCCGGAGCTCAAGCAGGTGGCGGGCATCGAGATCGTCGGGCCGCTGCCTCCGCCCTACCAGCTGGTGACGGTGTTCGTCGCGTCGATCGAGAACTCGAGCGCGAAGACGGCCGAGGCGCGCAAGCTGATCGACTACCTGCTCATGCCGGCCGCCGCCGAAGTGTTTCGGGAGAAGGGTCTCGACCCGGCGTCATAGAAGGGCTGCCCATGAGCGCCGACTTCGCTGGCAATGCAGCAGAGTGTTGCCCTCGGCGAGCGCGTCATTCCGAAAGTTGGCGGCTGTGAATACCGCCCCTCGTCAGGCCGGCTCGGCGCGCAGGATCTTGTCGATGGTGATCGGAAAGTCGCGGATACGGCGGCCGGTCGCGTGGAAGATGGCGTTGGCCACGGCTGCCGCCGCCCCGACGATGCCGATCTCGCCCAGTCCCTTGACGCCGATCGGGCTCGCCTCGTCGTCGTTCTCCTCGACGAAGATCACCTCGATGTCGTGGATGTCGGCGTGAGCGGGCACATGATACTCGGCGAGATTGTGGTTCACGATCCGGCCGAAGGCGTGGTCGGTCATCGTCTCCTCGTGCAGTGCCATGCCGATGCCCATGACGATGCCGCCGAGAATCTGGCTTCGCGCGGTCTTGGGATTGAGGATACGCCCCGCGCCTACGCCGCAGACGACGCGGGTAACGCGCACCACGCCCAATTCCTCGTCCACCCGAACCTCGGCGAAGACGGCCGAGTGGGTGTAGCTCACGTGCTTCAGCATTCCCACCAGGTCCGGCCACGAGGTGCCCTTGCCGTGAACGCGATCGACCTCGGCGGCCTGCATGGCCTCCGCGATCGTGACGCCGCGGGCGGGATCGTCGGTGCGCGCGATCCGGCCGCCGGAGAAAGTGACCTCGCCCATCTCCGCCCCGGCCAGGGGCGAGTTGGTCATCTTCCGCGCATGTTCGAACAGCGTCTCACGCACCGCCAGGCACGCCTTCGACACGGCGGTGCCCGCCGACGCCGCCGTCCATGAGCCGCCCTCGACCGGCGCCGCCGGCAGATCCGAGTCGCCGATCTTCGCCGTCACGGCCTCCATCGCCAGACCGAGCGAGTCGGCGGCAATCTGCGTCAGGATGGTGCGGGTGCCGGTGCCGATATCGCTGGCGGCCACGGCGACGGTGAGCCGCCCGTCCACCGAAAGGGTCGCCGTGGCGGAGGTCTTCATGAGCGAGGCTTCCCAGACGCCACTCGCCATTCCCCAGCCGATCAGTTCGTCACCCTCCCGCATCGAGCGGGGTTGGACGCTGCGTCGATGCCAGCCGAAGGAGCCCCCGGCGGCGCGATAGCACGCCTCCAGCGCCTTCGAGGTAAACTCCTTGCTTTCGTTCTCGTCCCTGGCCGCGTAGTTGAGCTGCCGGAAGGCCAGCGGATCGATTCCCGCCGCGAAGGCCAGTTCGTCGATCGCGCACTCGAAGGCGGCGACACCGCTGGCGGCGCCTGGCGCGCGCATGTCGCATGGCGTGCAGGTGTCGACCTTGGCGAGCTTGTAGCTCAGTCGCACGTTGTCGCAATGATAGAGCAGGCCCGACCAGTTGACGAGATTCTCCTGATAGTCCTCGAATTGCGACGTGGCCGCGAGGCCGTCGTGGGTCACCGCCTGGAGACGCCCTTCGCCATCGCAGGCCAGGCCGATCGTGTGCAGCGTATCGGGTCGGTAGCCCACGGTGAACATCTCCTGGCGCGACAGGACCACCCGCACGGACCGTTTCAAGGCCAGGCTCGCCATCACGGCGCAGAAAGCATGCGCGTGCGGCCGCAGCCCGACCCCGAAGGCGCCGCCGACATGTTCGTTGACCACACGGACATTCTTCTTGCGCAGGCCGAAGACCTTGCAGAGCCAGCCCTGCACGTTCTGGGAGCCCTGGGTCTTGTCGTAGACCGTGAGGCGGCCTTCGCCTTCCCAGATGCAGGTCGTGCCGAACATCTCCAGCGGATTGTGATGCTCGGGCGCCAGCGCGTACTGCACTTCGAGGCGGATCGGCGCCTCCCGGAACGCCTTCGCCGCATCGCCGCGCGGCCTGGGCGGCCGAGGCACGCCGAAGCGCTTTCGCGGAGGACGGTAGGCCTTTTCGATTGCCTGGTGGAAATCGGTGAGGTGCGGCGCTTCCTCGTAGGCGACCTCGACCAACGCCGCCGCATCGCGGGCCGCCTCCCACGTCTCGGCGATGACCAGCGCGACGGGCTGGTCGGCGAACTGGATCTCGGCGGACTGCAGCGGACGGAACGGATGGCCGGGCGGGGCGACCTCGTCGCGCCATTTGCGGTCGAACCAGGCCGCGCTCCGTCGATTCTCGTGCGTGAAGATCTCGACGACGCCCGGAACCTCGCGCGCCCGCCGATCCTCGATGCCGGCGATGCGTCCTCGTGCCACGCGCGAGGGCACGAGGCAGCCATGGAGCAGCCCGGGCACACCGTATTCGGCAGCGTAACGGGCTCGGCCGGTGACCTTCAGACGGCCTTCGACGCGCGAATGTTCGAGGCCGATATGTCTCGTTCCGTCCGGCATGCCGTGCTCCTACGCGACCCGCTTGTCGGTTTGCGATTGCGGCGTTCCGCGCGCTGCCTGGCCCAAGGCGCGCACGAGAGCCCGCCGGGCAAGGTCGAGCTTGAAATCGTTGTCGCCATGGCCCGCCGCATCGGCCAGGAACCGGGCGGCAAACGACTCGAAGGTAGCGCGATCGACCTCCTTGCCGACCAGCTCCGCCTCCGCCGCGCGGTCGCGCCACGGCTTGTGCGCGACGCCGCCCATTGCGACGGCAGCGCCTGCGATCCGCCCGTCTTCGAGCTCGAGCCGGACTGCGACGGAAACGAGGGCGAAAGCATAGGACAGCCGATCGCGCAGCTTCAGGTATGTATGATGGGGGCCGCCCGGCGCCGGCGGCAGCTCGACCGCGATGATCAGCTCGCCCTCCGCCAGGGTGTTGTCGAACTGCGGCGTGTCGCCCGGCAGCCGGTGAAAGCCTTCGAACGGAACGAGACGATGGCCGTGCGGACCCTCGACATGGACGACGGCATCCAGTGCCGCCAACGCCACGCACATGTCCGACGGATGCGTGGCGATGCAGCTCGCGCTGGTCCCCAGGATGGCATGCATGCGGTTGCGACCGCCGATCGCAGGGCAGCCCGAGCCCGGCACGCGCTTGTTGCACGGCATTGCGCGGTCATAGAAGTAGTAGCAGCGCGTGCGCTGCATCAGGTTGCCCCCCGTGGTCGCCGCGTTCCGCAACTGGGCGGAGGCGCCGGCGAGGATGGCGCTGGCCAGCAGCGGGTAGTGCCGCTCGACCCGCGGCTCCCAGGCCAGGTCGCTGTTCGGGACCAGCGCGCCGATCTTCAGGCCACCGTCCGGCGTATCCTCGATAGCGGTCAAGGGCAGGCGGTTGATGTCGACCACCCGCGGAGGTTGGGCGACATCGTACTTCATCAGGTCGACCAGATTGGTGCCGCCGGCCAGAGCGCGCGCGCCGGGAACGGCAGAGAGGGCGGCGACCGCCTCGCTCACGCTGGCGGCGCGGACATATTCGAAGCGCTTCATTCGGCGGCCACGCGGGCAACGCGGTCCGCCTCTTCCTGCGCCAGCACGTCCTGGATGGCATCGACGATGTTGGTGTAGGCGCCGCAGCGGCAGAGATTGCCGCTCATATGCTCGCGAATCTCCGGTCGGGTATGGGCGCGTCCCTCGGCGAGGAGCCCGACCGCCGAGCAGATCTGCCCCGGCGTGCAATAGCCGCATTGGAAGGCGTCCCTCTCGACGAAGGCCTCCTGCAGAGGATGGAGCGCGCCGTCCGCGGACAGGCCCTCGATCGTCGTGATCTCGGCGCCGTCGAGCGAAACGGCAAGCAGCAGGCAGGAATTCTTGCGCCGGCCATCGACCAGCACCGTGCAGGCGCCGCACTGGCCGTGATCGCAGCCCTTCTTCGAGCCGGTGAGATCGAGCTCTTCGCGCAGGAGATCGAGCAGCGTGACCCAGGGATCGCAGGAGATCTCCTGCCGGCTGCCGTTCACCGTCAGCACAGCGGTCGCTCCACCGGCCATCGCAAGTCCTCCTGAGCTGCAAACAGCCAACGAGGCATCGCGGGATCAGGTTGCGTCTTGCGGCTCGCGGTCCGGAAGAGCATGAGCACTCTCGCGGGCGGCGCGTCCACGCAGGGGGGAAATGACACCCTCACCGAGCTCACAAGCTCTCAGCAGGACGAGGAGGAGCGCGAAGGACAGTCAGTCCACACGCCTCGTTAGCAGGAGCGCGGCTCGGCGACGCGCGCCGGCACCGGAAAGCGGATGCGGCAGCGCAGGCCCTGCGTCGCGAACTGCGCGTCGAGGTCGCCCTTGATCTGCTGGGCGCTCGCCGCCAGCAGCCGCGAGCCGAAGCCGCGGTGCCTGGGCGGGGCGACCGGCGGGCCGTCGCGCTCCTGCCAGATGAGAATGACACTGAGCGCCTCGCCGTCCTGCGTCTCGGTGGGCGTCGTCGTCCAGGAAATCTCGACCCTGCCGGTGTCGGTGGAGAGCGCGCCGTATTTGGCGGCGTTGGTCGCGAGCTCGTTCAGCATCAGGGCGAGCGTGATGGTGATGCTCGCCGGCAGCTCGACGGCTGGACCTTCCATGGCGATGCGGCCGACCTGGACGATGAAGGGTTCGAGCACCGCATTCACGATCTTGTGCAGCGGCGCGCCCTGCCAGGCCGTCTGGGTGAGGAGATCGTGGGCCCGCGACAGCGACATGATCCGCTCGCCGAAGGCGCGGGTGAATTCCCGCGGATCGGGCTTGCTGCGCTGGGTGTGCTGGGCCAGCGACTGGACGATGGCGAGCGTGTTCTTGACCCGGTGGTTGAGCTCGTCGAACAGCAGGCGCTGGCGCTGCTCGGCGGCCTTGAGGTCGGTGATGTCGACCAGCACGCCGATCACGCGCAGCGCCCGGCCGGCCGCGTCGCGATCGACCTGGCCGCGATCCATCACCCAGCGCACCTCGCCGTCGGGGCGGCGGATCCGATAGGTGAGCTGGTATTGCTGCTCGGAGGCGAGGATCTTCCGCTTGCGCGCGGAAACCTCCTTGCGGTCGTCGGGATGCACGCAGTCGAGCGCCGAATCGAGGTCGCGGTCCTCCTCCGGGCCGACTCCCAGGATGCGCCGGATCTGGGGCGAGCGATGCACACGATCGCGGACCGCGTCGTACTGATGAGCGCCGAATTGCGCCACGTCGGCCGCCGTGCCCAGCAGCTGCTCGCTGTAGCGCAAGGCGGTTCGGCTCGTCTCGAGCTCCTGCGCCGCCTCGCGCAGCGCCCGATTGACGGCGTTCACCTCGACGATGCGCGTGTCGTTCACCTCGACCGGATCGCCGCGGCCGACGGCGGCGGCGGCGCGCGCCGTCGCCCCGAGCGGCCGCGTGAAGCTCACGCCGAACACGTAGGCGGTGACGGCGGTGAGCAATGTCACCAGCACCGCCGCCGCTCCCCACAGCCACAGCAGCTCACGGGCCTGGGAGTCGACCAGCCGCGCGGGAAAGGAGACGCGCACCGTCCAGCCGGCCAGGTCCGGCCGGCCCGTAGCCGCCAGCATGCGCTCGCCGTCGAGGCTGCGCTCTTCGACCACCCGGCCGAGCGCCGACGTGCGCCAATGATCCGGCACCGTCTTGCCGAGCCAGCGCTCCTGTCCGCGCGAAACCGCGAGAATCACGCCCTTGCGATCCCAGATCTCGGTCGTCCAGCCGGCCTCGAGGTGCTGGTCCTGCAGCAGAGCCAGCAGGTCCTCGGGCCAGAGGCCAAGGCTCATGACGTAGCGCAGCCCCTTGTCGCCGACGATCGGGATGGAGATGGTGTAGACAGGGCGCTTGACGGCCAGGCCGGTGAACAGGTCGGAGACGACCGGCCGCATCGTCTGGCGCATGCTCTCGATCGTCGCAAGGTTGTCGGTGAAGGCGGGCGCCGTCCCGTGCGGCACGAAGGTATTGACGAGCTGGCGGCCTGTCTCGTCCGTCAGCACGAGATAGTTCTTGCCGAGGCTGGCCTTGGCCTGGAGATAGAAGGCGTCCCAGTCTTCCGAGGCGAGCGCGGGCGCCGTGGCGAGCGTCTGCAGCACGGCCGTCCGGCGCTCGATGTCACGATCGATCGAGGCCGTCAGCTCGTCCAGCTCCTGTCCGATCAGGCGCTCCAGCCGCTGATGCTCCTGCGCCGCGGAGCGGTAGAACATCGCGCCCAGCAACAAGAGCAGCGGCATGGCGATGATCGCCGCGAACAGCACCAGATGCAGCGCCGCCGGCCAGGCGCGAGGCGTCTTCCTTTCATCCAGGCTCATGGCGGCTGCTCCGCGCGCCCGAGCGCCTGGAGAATGCCCCGCGCGAGCCCGGCCGCCTGGAACGGCTTGGCAACACGAACGACGCTGTCGGACGCTCCCGGCGGCGGCGGCGGCAGCGATGGCGCCTCGTAGCCGGTGACGAAGACGATCGGAATGCCGCGCGTGGCGAGAATTCTGGCGACCGGATCGATCCGCGTGCCGCCGACATTGACGTCGAGCAGGGCGACGTCGACGGCGGCGTCCAACGCCAGCCGCGCGGCTTCCTCGATCTGCTGGACGGAGACGACCACCTGGCATCCGAGGTCGGCCAGCATGTCCTCGAGCGTCAGCAGAACGAGCGCTTCATCCTCGACAACGAACACCCGCAGGCCCGCCAGATCCAACCGATGCTCCCCATCGCCGCCGATTGCACGGTCGCGGCGCGGGGATGGTACAGGCGCGCGTTGCGACGGGAAAGGGAGCCGGTGCACGAGCCGTGTGGTCATCCGGCGCCGGATGCGCTATCGCTCGCTCAATTCGGGGGAGTGCCACTATATGCGTAGCCGCGCCGAGACCGGCCTGATCGTCCTTTTGCTGCTGGCGGCGATGCTGGCCGGCTGCAAGCCGGAGAACAAGTTCGTCGCCCCGCCGGCGGCGGAGATCTCGGTCGCCCCGCCGCTCCGGCAGAAGGTCACCCCCTTCATCGAGCTGACCGGCAATACGGAACCGTTCAACAACGTCGATCTGGTCGCCCGGGTCGAGGGCTTCCTGACCGCGATCAACTACAAGGACGGCAGCCCCGCCAAGAAGGGAGACGTGCTGTTCGAGATCGATCCCTCGACCTACGAGGCCAAGGTCAAGCAGGCCGAGGCCGAGCTCGCCTCGGCCAAGGCCCAGCTCGAGAACGCGCAGGCCGAATTCAACCGCCAGGAGACGCTGCTGCGCCAGAACGTGTCGGCGCAGAACACCTTCGACATGGCCAAGGCCAAGCGCGATTCGGCGGCCGCCAACGTCCAGAACCAGGATGCCAACCTCACCATCGCCAGGATCAACCTCGGCTACACCAAGGTCACCGCGCCGTTCGACAGCATCACCACGCGCCACCTGATCTCGATCGGCGAGGTGGTCGGCAGCAGCGTCAACACCAAGCTCGCGACCAGCGTCCAGCTCGATCCGATGTATGTCACGTTCAACGTGAGCGAGCAGGACGTGCTGAACATCCGCGCCAACCTCAAGGATCGCCGGATCACGCTCGACGAGATCAACAAGGTTCCGCTCGAAATCGGGCTGATGACCGAGGAAGGCTTCCCGCACAAGGGCCATCTGAACTACGTCGCGCCCGAGATCGATACCGCCACCGGCACCGTCCTGATGCGCGGCCTGTTCGAGAATCCCAATCGCGACCTGCTGCCCGGCTTCTTCGTGCGCGTGCGTTTGCCGCTCGGCCTGGCCGAGAAGGAGTCGTTGCTCGTACCCGACCAGGTCGTCGCCGAGGATCAGGCCGGCAAGTACCTGCTGGTCGTCGGCAAGGACGATACCGTCGAGCAGCGCCGCATCACCACCGGCCCGCTGCTGCCCGGCAGCCTGCGGGTGATCGACAAGGGCCTGAAGGCGGATGACCGGGTGGTGATCAGCACCAACGGCCGGGCGGTCCCGGGCCGCAAGGTGGTTCCCAAGGCGACGACCATCGCCCAGCCGGCCGCGAAGTAGCCGGCCATGAACATCTCGAAGTTCTTCATCGACCGGCCGGTGCTGGCCAACGTGCTGGCGATCGTGATCGTGCTGATCGGCGGCGTGGCGGCCTTCAACCTGCCGATCGCCCAGTATCCCAACATCGTGCCGCCGACCGTGTCGGTGACGACCACCTATCCCGGCGCCTCGGCCTCGACCGTCGTCAACCAGGTGGCGCTGCCGGTCGAGCTGCAGGTCAACGGCGTCGAAGGCATGATCTACATGCAGTCGACCAGCACCGACACCGGCGCCTATACGCTGACGGTCACCTTCGAGATCGGCACCGATCTCGATTTCGCCCAGGTGCTGGTCCAGAACCGCGTGAGCGCCGCGCTGGCGTCGCTGCCGCAAGCGGTCCAGGCGCAGGGCCTGACGGTGCAGAAGAAGTCGACCTCGATCCTCGAGATCGTGTCGCTGCTCTCGCCCGACGGACGCTACGACAGCCTCTATCTCAGCAATTACGCCACCATCAACCTGGTCAACGAGCTTTCCCGCGTGCCGGGCGTCGGCAACGTGAACGTGCTGGGCGTCGGCAAATATTCGATGCGCATCTGGCTCGACCCGATGAAGCTCTACACCTTCGGTCTCACGCCGAACGACGTGATCAACGTCGTGAAGTCGCAGAGCCAGTCGGTGACGGCCGGCCAGGCGGGCACGCCCCCGGCCGACAAGGGCCAGAGCTTCCAGTACACGGTCGACATCCAGGGCCAGCTCGACGCGCCGCAGCAGTTCGCCGACATCGTCGTCAAGGCGCAGAACGGCAACGGCGGCCGCATCGTGCGGCTGAAGGACGTGGCGCGCGTCGAGCTCGGCGCCCAGACCTACGCCCAGGACTTCAAGGTCGACGGCAAGCCTGCCGCCGGCCTTGCGATCTACCAGACACCGGAGGCCAATGCGCTGGGGGTGGCGGGAGCCGTCGAGAAGAAGATGGAGGAGCTGAAGCGCGCCTTCCCGCCGGGCCTCGAGTACAGCACGCCGTTCGACACCACCGCCTTCGTCCGGACCTCGATCAACGAGGTGTTCATGACCCTGTTCGAGGCCGGCATCCTGGTGCTGGTGGTGATCGTCGTGTTCCTGCAGGACTGGCGCGCGACGCTGGTGCCGGCGACCACGATCCCGGTCACGATCATCGGCGCCTTTGCCGCCATGGCGGCGCTCGGCTTCACCATCAATCTTTCGACCCTGTTCGGCATCGTGCTGGCGATCGGCATCGTCGTCGACGATGCGATCGTCATCGTCGAGGGCGTGGCGCGCCACATCGAGCGCGGGATGTCGGCCCACGACGCGGCGGTCAAGGCGATGCAGGAGCTGTTCGGGCCAGTGATCGGCATCACCCTCGTGCTGATGTCGGTGTTCATCCCGGCGGCCTTCGTGCCCGGCCTGACCGGCCAGATGTTCGCCCAGTTCGCCCTCGTGATCGCGGCCACGGCCTTCATCAGCGCGGTCAACGCCGCGACGCTCAAGCCGACGCAATGCGCCACCTGGCTGCGGCCCGCGGTGCCGCCGGAGAAGCGCAACATCTTCTTCCGTACCTTCAATGCGGGCTACAGCAGGCTGGAGCACGGCTACGCGCGCCTGATCGGCGGCATGGTGAAGCGCAGCGGCCTGATGGTCCTGCTCGCGCTGGTGCTGGCCGGGCTCGGCGGATGGGGCATTGCACGCCTGCCGGGCGCCTTCATTCCGAACGAGGACCAGGGCTACCTGATGATCGCCGTGCAGTTGCCCGACGGTGCCTCGCTCGGCCGCACCGGCAACACGCTCGCGGAGGCCGCGCGCATCGCCCGCGAAACGCCCGGCGTTCGCCAGGTCGTGGCGATCACGGGCGTGTCGATGCTCGACAACATGGCCCAGCTCGCCAATGCCGGCGTCGCCTTCGTCACCCTCGACGACTGGGGCAAGCGTCTCGAGAACAAGGGCCAGGACATCCGTTCCATCGCCATGAGCCTGATGCACGCCACGGCGAACCTGCAGGACGGCCGCGCGATCGTCCTCGCCCCGCCGCCGATCCAGGGCATCGGCAATGCCTCGGGCTTCCAGATGCAGGTCGAGCAGCGCGACGGCAGCTTCGACCTCGGCAAGCTGCAGGCCGCGACCGACGAGGTGATCGAGGAAGCCCGCACCCAGACCTCGATCGCCAATCCGTTCACCAGCTTCCGCGCCGGTGCGCCGCATATCGAGATCGAGGTCGACCGTTCCAAGGCCGAGAGCATGAACGTCGCGGTGGGCGACGTGTTCGGCACGCTGTCGGCGTTCGTCGGCTCGACCTTCGTGAACCGCTTCAACAAGTTCGGCCAGAGCCTGCAGGTCTACGTCCAGGCCGATTCGCAATATCGCGCCCACCCCGAAGACCTGCTGAAGCTCAACGTCAAGAGTTCCGACGGCAAGATGGTCCCGATCGGCGCCCTCGCGCAAATCAAGCCGGCCCAGGGCGCGGCGGTCATCAGCCTCTACAATCTCTATCCTTCGGCCTCGATCGTCGGCACGCCGGCGCCGGGCTTCAGCTCGGGCGAGTCGCTCGCGCTGATGGACCAGATCGCCGCGCGCGCGCTGCCACCGGGAACGACCTACGAATGGACGGCGATGTCCTACCAGGAGACGGTCGTCGGCAACCAGATCGTCTACGTGTTCGGACTGGCCATCCTGCTGGTCTATCTCTGCCTCGCCGGCCAGTACGAGAGCTGGATCGCACCGCTCGGCGTGATCCTCGCCGTGCCGCTGGCGCTGGGCGGTCCCGCGGTCGCTCTCGCCGCCGTCGGCCTGCCCAACAATCTCTACACCCAGATCGGCCTGATGCTGCTGATCGCGCTCGGCGCCAAGAACGCCATCCTGATCGTCGAGGTGGCGCGCGAGGTCCGCATGGTCGAGGGCAAGTCGGTCGCCGAGGCTGCGGTCGAGGCGGCCGTGACCAGGCTGCGCCCGATCCTGATGACCTCGTTCGCCTTCATCCTCGGCGTGGTGCCGCTGGTGACCGCGACCGGCGCCGGCGCCGCGGCGCGCGTCTCGCTCGGCATGTGCGTGATGAGCGGCATGATCGCCTCGACCTGCCTGGCCGTGCTGTTCGTGCCGTCCTTCTTCACGGTGCTGCAGCGCTTCGAAGAGCGACTGAAAGGCACGAAGGTACAGCCCGCTGCAGCGGCACAGCACGGAGCGTAGCGCCCTGGCCCTGACGGGCTTCCGAACCAGGAGGCATGACGCGCCGGGAAAGCCGATAACCGGCCGCATGGAACCTGCCTTCCCCATCGCCGTTTACGCGGGGTGAGCGCGAGGAGGGTCAGCGGGATGGAGGCGACCGAACGTCCGGCGATCGGTGCCGCGGCGTGGCGTCATGCGTCGGCGACGCAGGCTGCGCTGGTGGTGGACGCCGCCGACTATTTCTCCGCGGCGCGGCGCGGCATGCTGCAGGCTCGCCGCCGCATCATGCTGATCGGCTGGGACTTCGATGCCCGCATCCGGCTCGCCGATCCGGCGAAGCGGCTTGCCGGCGAGCCGCGCGCCCTGGGCGACTTCATTCTCTGGCTGGTCGACAGGACTCCGGAGCTCGAGGTCTTCCTGCTGCGCTGGAACATCGGAGCGTTGCGCACGCTGTTCCGCGGCACGACCCTGCTTACCCTGGTGCGCTGGATGGCCCATCCGCGCATCCACGCCAGGCTCGACGCCGCCTCGACGCCGGGCGCGGCCCATCATCACAAGATCGTGGTGATCGACGACCGCCTCGCCTTCTGCGGCGGGATCGACATGACCAGCAACCGCTGGGACACGCCGGCCCATCTCGACGACGATCCACGCCGCACCATGCCGAACGGCGTGCCCTACGGCCCGTGGCACGATTCGACCATGGCGCTGCAGGGACCCGCCGCTGCCGCGCTGGGTGAACTCTCGCGCGAACGCTGGCATGAGGCGGGCGGAAAGCCACTCGCCCCCATCCCGCCGCTCGCACCCGGGTCGGGCGAGACCGCGCCGTGGCCCGACGGCCTGGCGCCGCATTTTCGCGGCGTGTCGGTGGCGATCAGCCGCTCGCGCCCGGCAACATCGGAGGAATCGGCGATCGTCGAAGTCGAGGAGACCTTCCTCGCGGAGATTGCCGCCGCGCGGCGCTACATCTTCGCCGAGAGCCAGTATTTCGCGTCGCGCCGCATCGCCGAGGCGATGGCCGATCGGCTCGCCGAGGCCGACGGGCCGGAAATCGTGCTGATCAATCCCGAACGGGCGCATGGCTGGCTCGAGCCGATTGCCATGGATACCGCACGCGCCCGTCTGGTCTCCGTGATGCGCCATGCCGACGGCCATCGCCGCTTCCGTCTCTACCACCCGGTCACCGCGGCCGGCCGGCCGATCTACGTGCACGCCAAGGTCCTGATCGTCGACGATCGCGTGCTGCACGTCGGCTCGTCCAACATGAACAATCGCTCGCTGCGGCTCGACACCGAATGCGACATCACGATCGACGCCGCCCTAACCGACAACGCAAGCGACGCCGATGCGATCCGCGAGACGATCGCGGGCCTGCGCGACCGTCTGCTCGGCGAGCATCTCGGGCTCGCGCCGGACTCGGTAAGGGCGCGGATCGAGGCCGAGGGCTCGCTGATCGCCGCCATCGAGGCGCTGCGCGGCGACGGCCGGTCGCTGCGGCCCTACCAGGTGCCGGTGCTGAACGAGGTCGAGACGTGGCTGGCCGACAACGAGCTGCTCGACCCCGAAGGCCCGGAGGAGATCTTCAAGCCGCTGTCGCAACGCGGCCTGTTGCGCCGCTTGCGCCATCGCTTCCGCCGCCCGCGGCGCACCCTGCACCCGCAGCGGCAGAGCAGCCGGACCAAGGCCGCATGGCTGGATCCCGAAACGCCCGCCGGCTAGCAACGTCCCTGTTCCCCAGCATGGGGCGGCTTGGTGGAGAACCGGAGTGGCACGCGCCCAGCGCGTCGCCGTCCAGGACCAGCGAGGCTACGCCTCGGACCGACAAGACCTGTTTCCATCCCCCGACGAGAGCGGGCGCCAGGTCATCCTCATTGGACAGCGCGCATCCTGCGCGCTCATACGCGCCGATGGATGCGCTCGATCAGGAGCGCGCAGGATGCGCGCTGTCCAATGAGCATGATCGGGCAAGGCTACGCCTCGGACCAACAAGACCTGTTTCCATCCCCCGACGAGAGCGTGCGCCAGGTCATCCTCATTGGACCGCGCGCATCCTGCGCGCTCATACGCGCCGATGGATACGCTCGATCATGAGCGCGCAGGATGCGCGCGGTCCAATGATCATGGTCGGGCACGGCTGCGCCTCGGACCGACAAGGCGTGTTTTCGTCCCACGACGAGAGCGGGCGCCAGGTCATCCTCATTGGACCGCGCGCATCCTGCGCGCTCATACGTGCCGATGAAGGCGCTCGATCATGAGCGCGCAGGATGCGCGCTGTCCAATGAGCATGGTCGGGCACGGCTACGCCTCGGACCGACAAGACATGTTTTCGTCCCACGACGAGAGCGGGCGCCAGGTCATCCTCATTGGACCGCGCGCATCCTGCGCGCTCATACGCGCCTGTGAAGGCGCTCGATCAGGAGCGCGCAGGATGCGCGCTGTCCAATGAGCATGATCGGGCACGGCTGCGCCTCGGACCGACAAGGCGTGTGGTCTGTCCTTCGCACTCGTCCCTGTCATCCTGGCCGCAGCAAGAATCTCGCCGAACGATCAGACACCTGTCGTGAGCTGACGTGAGGTCCTTCGCTGCGCTCAGGACGACGGGAAGTGAGGTTGCACATTCTCCGTGCGTTCTTGCGGGCCTTCCTTCCGCAATCCCGATTGGTGCTAACGTGCCGCATGCACGAATTCGAATCGACCCGCGACGTCGGGAGCCAGCTCATCGTCGCGGCGATCCTGATCGGTGTGTTCGCGCTGCTCGCGGCCGACCGGGTGCATCGCGTGCTGGTGCCGCTGGGCGCGGTCGCGCTGGTCTGGCTGATCTCCTACTTCACGCCGTGGCGCCTGATCTCGTTCGAGGGCGCGCGCCAGGCGATCGACCTCAACGTCATCCTGCTGCTGTTCGCGATGATGGCGCTGGTCGGGGTGCTCAAGACCACCAACGTCTTCCCGTGGGCGGTCGACCGGCTGCTGGTGCGCTCACGCGGCAATCCGAGCCGGGCGCTGAGCTTCGTCATCTGGTTCACCGGCGTCCTGTCGGCGCTGCTCGATAATGTCACCACCGTGATCTTCACCTATCCGATGGCGGCCTCGATGGCGCAGCGTCTGCGGATCAACGGCTCGGCCTTCCTGCTGCCGATGGTCATGGCGGCCAACATCGGCGGGACCGCGACCCTGATCGGCGATCCGCCGAACGTCCTGATCGGCGCCGATCCGCGCAGTGGCCTCACTTTCCTGTCCTTCATCGTGCATCTCACCGTGCCCTGCACTTTCATGCTGGTGGCGCTGGTCTGGTACAGCCGCCGTTATTACCCGGCCGACGTGGGGCGCACCGCGGATGCCGACAGGCCCGAGGCCATCGTGCCCTCCGGCGCCGAGCTGAAGAACGTGTCGCTGCTGCGCACGACGGCCTGGATCGCCGTGGCGATCCTGCTCGGGTTCCTCACCCATT
>Ga0182738_1004140_pt1 | contig 16186 bp, 18 predicted proteins | sample eDN5th30CBELigMG_FD_128876 | JGI IMG/M metagenome (GOLD analysis project Ga0182738, IMG submission 128876) | Enriched Miracle-Growth compost microbial communities from Emeryville, California, USA - eDNA 5th pass 30_C BE-Lig MG (version 2)... ... | reverse complement strand
GGGCGTGTCAGCGGTGTCGCTGGACTCGTCGGCTTCCTCGGTGGAACGTCCTGCGGGGCCGGAGCCGTGGGGTCCGCCGGGGCCCGCAGGAGGTTTCGCACCCTCGGCCACGACCACCCAGCGCCGCACACTGCGGCCCTGCGCCTCGGTGGCCTCGAAGCCCTGGAACACCCGGTAGGTCAGGAGCAGTGTCGTGAGCCCCAGCAGGTAGCCGATGATCACGGTCACGGTGTTGTCGGCGATGTTCTGCGGGGTGTTGTTGAAGAACGTGACGTACACGGTGCTGACGATCGACCACGTGGCCACGATGGCGCTGAGGACCCACACGATCCACCACACCACGATGGGCCGGCGCAACAGCGTCATGCGGTTGTCCGCCCGCGCGAGCTCCAGCACGAACACCGGCGCCATGAACAAGTTGACCACCGGCGCCAGGGCGCAGATCCACAACTCCAGCGGGGAGCGTGGATCTTCCTGTCCGCGTTGCGAATACGCCTCGCGCCGCCGGGCGACCAGCCACGAGATCAGCATCACGACGGTGATCGTCATGATGGCGAGCACCAGCAGGCTCGCGAGCATGCCGAGCAGCACACCGCCCCAGGCGATCACCGGATGCAGCAGCACGGTGCGGTTGATGAGCAGCAGGATGTACCGCACGATGTGCGCGAACGCCGCACCGGCGAGCGCGATCATCGCGAGGACGATCACCAGGCGCACGGTGTGGGCGGCCGGGCCGGTCCGTTGTGCCTGCTGCCGTTCCTCTGCGACCGCGAAGTCCTGGTGCAGACCCCAGCGCGGGACGGTGTGGTACCGCGGCGTGGGGCCCAACGGGCGGCGCCGGGGCCGCGAGGGTGGCGGGGCGCCGGGACGGACCGCGATCCAGCGGTAGCCGGGCGCGAGCCGGGCCGGCGGACGCTGCGGCTGCTGCGGCTGTTGAGGCGGCGAGGCCCACTGGGACTCGGGCGCCGACGGTGCGAGCAGACCACCGCCGCATCGGGGGCACCAAGACCGCTGCCGCTCGCGCACGTTCCAGCGCGTCCCGCACTGCGAACACACCTGGATCATCGGACCAGCCTAGCCACCGGGCACCCGATCAGATGGCGCCCGTACTTCCGTCGTCGGTGACCATGGGGCGACCTGCGCCCGCCCACGCCAGCATCCCGCCCTCGACGTTGATGGGCGTGTAGCCGTTACGGGCCAGGTAGTTGGCGACGCGCAGCGAGCGGCCACCGGCATGGCAGATGACGTACAACTCGGCGTCCGGGTCGATCTCGGCCATGCGCGCCGGGACCTCGCCCATCGGGATGTGCTGGGCACCCGCGACGTGACCGCGCTGCCACTCGTCGTCCTCGCGCACGTCGAGCAGTACCACCGACTGATCGAACGTCGTGGGAACGGCGGAGATGTCCGCCTTTGCGACTTCCACATCGTCCATACCGTCCATGCTCGCACGCGCTCATGCCCGGTGCACCCGTCGGTGGCGCCCCGCCGCGTCGCCGCACGCGCAGAGAGCGGCGTTAGCAATTCGCGACTATCCACAGTTTCCACAGGTTCATCCACAGGCAACGCCGGACGGGACGGGCCCTGACCGGCGTCACCTGTGTGATTCCTGGACGATGCTGTGGACAACGCCGGGGACCCGCGGGCCGCCGATCAACAACGTCCCCTCGGGCGAGCGAAATTGTTCGTGGAACTAAATGTTTCGTCGCGGGTGGCGACCGGGCGCGCTGCGCCGCGCTGGATGACGACCCCCTGGTTCGGCCCCTTGGGATCACCGTGATTCGCTTGGCTGCGCAACTCGATTTCGTATCGGCGGGATGGTGGGGCTATGATCGGCGTCACACCAGATGTTGTGACAGAACTCACTGGGGGGCCAAACGTTGATCGTGCAGGTCAGGAGTGTTTGATGGCGTCGCAGCCAATGGGATCCGGGTCCGCTTTACCACAGCCTGAGTGGCACACCTCGGGACATCTGCAGACCCGGCACCAGATGGTGGCGTTCCTGCGGGCCTGCGTGATCGCAGCAATCCTGCTGGGTGTGCTGGCCTTCATCGTCTGGTTCTGACCCCGGTCGCATCGGGTATACGTGGGTGGAGCGTGCGTTCTTGCGGAGTGCGCTGCCATGGAGCAATGTTGACGATGCTTTCGGAGCGTCGATCTTTCTGACGTCCACAGCTCCACAATCACATATGAGGAAGGAATCTCGTGGCTGAATACACCCTGCCGGACCTGGATTACGACTATGGAGCCCTCGAGCCCCATATCTCCGGTCAGATCAACGAGCTGCACCACAGCAAGCACCACGCGACCTACGTCAAGGGTGTGAACGACGCGATTGCCAAGCTCGAGGAGGCACGGGCCAACGGTGACCACGCGGCCATCTTCCTGAACGAGAAGAACCTCGCGTTCCATCTCGGTGGCCACATCAACCACTCGATCTGGTGGAAGAACCTCTCCCCCAACGGTGGCGACAAGCCCACCGGCGAGCTCGCGGCCGCGATCGACGACCAGTTCGGCTCGTTCGACAAGTTCCAGGCACAGTTCACCGCTGCGGCCAACGGCCTGCAGGGTTCGGGCTGGGCAGTGCTCGGATACGACAGCCTCGGTGGCCGTCTGCTGACCTTCCAGCTCTACGACCAGCAGGCCAACGTGCCGCTCGGCATCATCCCGCTGCTCCAGGTCGACATGTGGGAGCACGCGTTCTACCTGCAGTACAAGAACGTCAAGGCCGACTACGTCAAGGCCTTCTGGAACGTCGTCAACTGGGAGGACGTGCAGAACCGCTTCGCGGCAGCCACTTCCAAGACCAGCGGTCTGATCTTCGGCTGATCCGCTCACAAAGAGGCATCTGACACCCGGTCGGCACCGACCGCCTGATCTGGTGAACGAGGGGCGTCGCGCGATTCGCGCGACGCCCCGCCCTCGTTTTCGGGACCGTACAGCCGCGCAGGTCGTGTCGCTTGCACGGTTTGCCGACCTGACGCATCCTGAATTCATCGGCACATCGAGGTGCCGCGGACAGGCCAACACCGATGTCCTGGAGGCAAAATGGATAATCGGTCCGGTCGGGCGATCGAGATCGCCCCGTTTCATTCCGGCGGATCACTCAAGGGTTTCGTGGTGTCAGGACGCTGGCCCGACTCGACCAAGGAGTGGGCGCAGTTGTTGATGGCGACGGTACGGGTCGCATCCTGGCCGGGATTACTGTCCACCACAACGATTTTCGGTGTCCGCGAAGAGCTGCCGGATGAACCGCAGCCCGGCACCGTCGGCCTGGTCATGGCCGAGGGCCCGGTGGTCGGCGAGGCCGCGGTGCCGCCGGGATATTTCGCCGAACACCAACCGCCTGCGCTCTTGATGTTGCACCCGCCGTCGGAGACGACGCCGTCGCTGCCCGAGTGCGCGGGCGCGGCGTCGGGGTGCGTGCTGCTGCCGGGACTTCCGCATCTGGGTCTCGAACACCGCGCGGCCTGGGTCGAGGCCGAGGCCGACGGCACCGTCACGTCGATGGTGAGCCGTGTCGGCGTCGATCCCATCAGCCACCCCGACACCGCGATCCTGGCAATGTTGCTGGCTGCGTGAGCGAACGCGACACGCCCACCCCTTTATCAAGATCAACGCGCTGACCACCGATCATGGTTTTTCACTGCCGGTTTGCTGCCTGCACGCTGTGGGGCTTCGGGCGGCTCGGCGCCACCGAGGTTGCGCCGCACATGCCGGCTCAGTTGCCACAGCGGTGGCGCCGGCACACCGATCTTGTCTACTGTCACAGAGGCAGCAATCAACCCTGCACCGATGCTCGCGCATGCCGGCGCGTCAGCCGTTCGGGTCCGCCCGTGACACCCGGATCGTCGCCAGGACTGGCCCGATCATGGCCTGGCAACTCTCACGCGGTCCTGGTACGGGCCTTGCGATCTGACCCCGCGGCGGCACGTGCGCTCGATCGTATACAACGGCATCCGCCACGAGTCGGTGGCGAGGTCTGTGCTCTAGCAAATACCTGATTCCGCGAGTACCGGTTGATCATCCGTTGCCCACTTACGACGTCAACACAGCTTTTTCACAGAATGACCGCAGCTCACCCAACTGAATACAACGCAACCGTCACTATTTGTGTTGTCACACGACGCAAAACCACGCTCGGCGCGCGGCGAAGACACGTGTTTCGCCGGTAATCCTGGTCAAAACACGAAGCAAGGTTAACTTTTCCGTGGTTTGCACTTGGTTGTCGTCACAACACTCGGTACGATAGTCAGCAAATACGCCGCCTTTTCGTTCCGCTCATGAATCATGTGGAGGTCAAATCGATGAGCAAGACGTTCGCCGCCCGTCTGAACCGCCTGTTCGACACGGTTTATCCCCCCGGGCGCGGACCCCACACGTCTGCCGAGGTGATTGCTGCGCTCAAGTCCGAGGGCATCACCATGTCGGCTCCGTATCTTTCGCAGCTGCGTTCGGGGAACCGCACCAACCCGTCCGCCGCAACCATGGCTGCTCTTGCCAACTTCTTCCGTATCAAGCCCGCGTACTTCACCGACGACGAGTACTACGAGAAGCTCGACAAGGAACTCACCTGGCTCGCGAACATGCGTGACGAAGGGGTCCGCCGCATTGCTGCCCGCACCGTCGGATTGTCGCCGGAGGCTCAGCAGGACCTGGTCCAAAAGGCCGAGGAACTGCGCCGCCGCGAACAACTCGACTCTGCGGAGTGACGATTCCGGGCCTCGCCCGGCAATGATGTCGTGACGTGTGAGCAGGTCCTGTTCGGGACCTGCTCACACGTGTTTTCCAGCCCGTTCGATCTCGCGGTACTGCTGCGCGATGGCCAGGATCCACTCCCGGTCCGACAGCGATTCGGGCTGTCCCAACCAACTCAATCCGGGGAAAGCCGATGCCGGCGCGTCCTCGTCACGCGTGTCGTGGATCCACTGGGCCACCGCGCGCGCCTGCTCTTGCGGCGTGACCTCGGGTATGTCGAGCACCGGCCGGTCAGCCGATCCCGACCCGTGCCGGGCCGCCTTGCGTCTGCGGGATTCGGCCGCGGTCGCTTCCAGGTACAGCGCGTCGGAGATCAGCGACATGCGCTCGGCGACCCGGAACACCAGCGGCCCGCGCGGGCGCACCCCGATCCCGACGTCGGGCTGGCGCTTGCCCAGCTCGTCGAGCAGCGGCGCGATGACCCGCAACTCCTGACGCGCGCCGAACCAGTCCTCGATGCTGGGCAGCAGTGACCCCGCGGCCACCACCACCATCGCGCAGCCCAGCAGGGTGGCCGCGGCGCCGACACCGATGGTGTCCGACGTTCCGACCGCCCGCAGCAGGAAGAAGGCGCTGGCCGCGACGATCAGCACCATGCCCACGGTGAAGACGAACAGCGCCCGGCCGCGGCGGCTACGGTTGGAGTAGCGCAGACCCGCCCACGCGACGAGGGTGAGCGCGAGCAAGACGTACAGCAGCGGCAGCAACCACGACATGCCGTTGTCGCCGAGTTGGTGCTTGAGGTATTCCTCGGGAGCCATCTCGGGCTGCCTGCCGGCAAGGAAGAACATCACGAGGCTGATCACCGCGACGACGGCGGCAATTCCGTACTGCGCGAACGCGATTCGGCGGGTGGTGACGGGTGATCGCTCTGAGGACGCGGAGGTGATCATGACGCAACTGCCCGCCGCGCAGGCGACCAGGGCCACCTGGCTGAGCCCGACGGCCAGATTGGGCCACCGCAGCAGGGTGTCGATCAACAGCGCCAGCGGCTGCCAGTTGAGGGCCGCGACCGCGCCGAGACTGCCCAGCGCCACGATCATCGCCGAGCTCACCAGTGACTGCTTGTTGACCAGCGCCCATCCGATGCGCAGTCCGGTCGCCAGGCCGAGCAGCCCGGCGATCACCCAGATGATCAACCAAACGCCTCTCCGAGCCGTACCTGCACGATCGACGATCGATCGGACGGTAGCCGGCCCAGGCGGTACAGGAGCAGTGCCGCGAAGTCCTCGGCCTCTTGCTCGATGTCCTCGCCGTTGGGTCCCATGCACCCGGTGCGCTGGTTCAACATGTAACTGATCAGATCGGAACTGGCCAGTTCGACGTTGTCCTGGGCGGCCTCCACGATGGAGATGCCCTCATGGCCCAGAACCAGGTGGCCGAGCTCGTGTGCGAGGGTGCGGTCCCAGGCCGGCAGTCCGCGCTGGATGAGGAACACGTCGCGGTCGGCGTACTGACGCCACTGACCACACACGCCGACCGGAAGTTCTTCCATGGTGATCTCGATGGGCCTGCCACGGTCTTCGCTGACAGCGTCGACGAGGCGCGTCAGCGTCACTTCCCCACGACGCGGTGCGAGATCGAGCACCGCGTTCACTGCGCGCGTGACGCTACGACTGGCTGACACGTTTCCCCCTTCCGACCTTTCCTAGCATTTCCACTTCCGGTGCGCCTCCTCGGGCGGTTGCTCGGGCAGTTGTCAGGGCATGAAGCGCGACGCGCTGCTGCGCACCACAACACCTGCCTTCGCCTGCCGGTAGCCGACCAGTCCGCCCAGCCCGGTGAGGCCGAGCAGGCCCGCCGTCCCCGGAACCGCGACCGCCACGATGTCGAAAACCTCGGCGGTACGCAGGTAGTCGGTGTAACCGGCCCGGAAGGACGCGGGCGGCGCGCCCGCGTCGAGTGCCCCGACCGCCTGCGGTTGGCCGGTGGCCGGTGTCTGGAATTTCAGCGTCGGCGTCGCCGCGGGCCTGCGCGGTTCGGTACCGCCCGGACCGCCGCCGCCGTCCGGCTGCGGGGCGGCAAGTGCCGGAGGCACGATGACCGGCGCGACGACGACGGGCAGCAGCACCGGCGGCGCGACGGCCTCGGCGGCCGCGCCTGGCGGTTCTGCGGCGGCCCCGCCGCCGGAGTTCTGGACCACCCGGGGTCCCGGCAATTGCATGTCCGGGACCTGAGGCCGGGGAACCTCGGGCGCCTCGTTCGGACCGACGCCGTTGCCACCGCCGACATCGACACCACCGGGGATCACGGTCGTGGTCGGTGTCGGGCTCGTCGGCTCGGTCGGTTCGGTGGGTTCCGTGGGCTCGGTCGGCTTGGTGGGTTTCGTGGGCTTGGTGGGCTTGGTCGGCCAGTGCCCGTGATGCGGCGGCCACCCGGGCCGACCCGGCCACCCAGGTGGCCGGGTCGGTCGCGTATGGGACGGCCGGGTGGGCGTGTGGCTGGGATCGGTTTGCTGCGGCGGGTCGGGATGACCGGTCTTGGTCGGATGCCCGTGGCCGGGTCGCGGTGGGCCCGGCCGGGGCGGCTTGCCGGGGTGTCTGGTGCCGGTGTGCATGGGCGGGCGGGAATGCCCGTGCGTCGGAGCTTGGCCGGTGTGGCCGGGACCGCCGGGACGCGGCGACGGGCGCTGCCCGTGGGTACCGCGCGGTCCGGCGACCTGCGGCGCACCGCTGTCGGCTCCGGCCGGGCCCTGCCCGGCGGTGTCAGAACCGGCGTCGGGGTTGGCAAACGCCAGCGCCCCGCCGAGACCCGCCATGAACAGGCCGGAGGTGACCAGACACGCTGATGCGGCGACGCGCACGCGCGAACGCATGAAGTCACCCCCCTTCGGCGCACCTGCATCGGCTTTACAGACGTCACCTGATTGTCGCACAAACGCGGGGTGCAGATTTGCTAGCTGTGATGATTCACCCACCGCCCCGCACACCGAGTCGGCAGAGCAAATCGACCGGACGATACTGTGGTTCAGCAGCAGTTCAGCGGTGCTCACCTACACACCACGAGATGACCGGGAGGCAGCCGGAATGGGCCTGTTCACGCGACGCAAGAGCCGCGCAACCCGCCGCGCAGAAGCCCGTGCGATCAAGGCCAAGGCCAAGCTCGAAGCGCGGCTCGCGGCAAAGAACGAAGCCCGGCGCATCAAAGCCGACCGCAAGGCCGAGCAGAAGGCGCTCAAAGCCCAGCTCAGGGCACAGCGCGAGACCGACCGCAACGCTCTCAAGATCGCGGAGACGCAGCTGCGCGCGGCGCGCGAAGGCAAGTTGCTCTCGCCGACGCGCGTGCGCCGCCTGCTGACCGTCACCCGTTTGCTGGCGCCGGTTCTGGTGCCCGTGGTGTACCGCGCCGCGATCGCCGCGCGCGGCGCGATCGACGAGCGCCGGGCCGATCAGCTCGGCGTGCCACTGAGCCAGCTCGGCCAGTTCTCCGGACACGGCGCGCAGCTGTCGGCGCGCATCGCCGGGGCCGAGCAGACACTGCGGCTGGTCGCCGAGAAGAAGCCGAAAGACGCCGAGACCAAGCAGTTCGTCGCGGCGATCAACGACCGGCTCACCGACCTCGCGGCCGCGGTCACCGCCGCCGAGAACATGCCGTCGGCGCGCAGGCGCGGCGCCCATGCGGCCATCTCCGCGCAGCTCGACGGCATCGACGCCGACCTGATGGCCCGGTTGGGCCTGGTCTGATCCGTCCATGACCGACGTCCGACGCGATCCCGCCGCCTTGCTGCGCGGAGCGGCCGTCGGACTGCTCACCCCTGCTCTGGCGTTCGCCGCGCACGGCGCCGCCGGTGGCGCGCTGGTGGGCGGCGCCGTGCTCGTGCAACTCGCGGTCCTCGCGCTGACGCTGGGTGCCGTGGCCGCGACGGCCCGTGCCGCAGGCCGCACCTGGGTCTTGTGGGTCCTGCTCGGCACGGGGCAACTACTGTCGCACCTGTTGCTCACCTCAGCGGGCCATCTGCACGGCGTCGACGCGGTGCGGCCCGGGGTCGTCATGCTGCCTGCGCACGCCGCGGCGGTGTGGCTCGGCGCGCTGCTCATCGCGGGCGGCGCGCGGTTGTGCTCCGTGGTCTCTCGCGCCGTGCGGGTGCCCGCGGCGCCCGCACACGTGCTGCCGGCGCCCGAGACACCACGGACCGTCGTCGGAAGCGATCAACCGACCCAGTCGGCACGGTTCCTGGCTGCGTCCATTTCGCACAGAGGTCCACCGGTCGGCGCCACCGCCTGACCTGTCCACGACCCCTCTGACGAAAGACCGACATCGATGACACCCCTTCACGGGGCGCGTTCGCGCGTCCTGACGCGACTTCTCTCCTTTGCACTGACAGCACTCACCCTGGTCTCGGCGTCGCTGGCCGGGGCAGGCGCGGCATCGGCCCACGCCGCCCTGATCTCCACCGATCCCGCCGAGAACACGACGCTGACCGAGTCCCCGCAGCGGGTCAGCGCGACGTTCAACGAACCCATGCAGCAGGCGTTTGCGGCCATGACCGTCGTCGGCCCAGACGGCAACCTGTGGTCGACCGACGACCCGCAGGTCGAGGGCACGGTCGTGAGCGTCGGTGTCCGGCCGCTCGGACCCGCGGGCACCTACACCGTCAACTACCGGGCCACCTCGGCCGACGGACATGTGGTGTCGGGATCGTGGTCGTTCGACCTGACCGTGGCAGGACCTGGCACGCCCGGTCCCACCGTCGCCCCCGCGCCTGCGCCAGCGGCGAGCGAGGACGACGGACTGCCCGTGTGGCCGTTCGTGCTCGCGGCCGTCGTGATAGTCGGTGGCGGAGCCTGGTGGGCCCTGCGGCGCCGGGCGTAACCCGCCGCACGATGGCGGGCGGCGTCCTGGTGATCGCCGCATCGGCCGTCACCGCGTGGGCGCTGGCCTTCCCTCACACGCCGATCATCGGCGCGGCCGTGCGCGCGCTGGCCGATGCCGCGGCGGTCGCGACGCTCGGACTGGCCGCGGTCCCGATGCTCGACCAGGCACGTCACCGCGCCGACGTCGCCCGCGTTGCCGCGACACCGCTCGCCGTGACCGCCGCGGTGTGGGCGCTGGCCGAGTTGGTCCGCCTGGTCACCGACGCCGCGCTGGCCGCGGGTCTTTCGGTGCGGCACATCGGTGTGCGCACTGTGGCCGACTTCGGTTGGTACACCACCGTCGGGCGCTCCGGTCTGGTCAGCATCGTCGCCGCCGTGGCGGTCTGCGGTGTCGCGTCGGCGACGCAGCGTCCGGCCCGGTTCTCTGTGGTGTCCGGGCCGTCGGCGATGCTCGCGACGGTCGGCATCTCCGCGGCCGGGATGGCCGCCCGGACTCTGGCCGGTCACCTCTCGGAGAGCCCGCTCGGCGGCCTGGCCGTAGCCGTGCACGCGCTCGCCGCCGCGCTGTGGTGCGGGTTGCTGGCGGCTCTCGTGGTCACCGTGACCCATCGGGGTCAGTGGGCGCGCGTGCTTCCGCGGTTCTCCCAGTTGTCGCTGGGCTGCGTCGCGGTGCTGCTGGTGGCCGGCGTCGTCGGTGCGCTGGTCCGGTTGCAGTCCCCCGCTGACCTCGTCGTGACCGGGTACGGCCGGCTGTTGTCGGCGAAGATGCTGGTGACGGCCGGATTGTTGGTCCTGGCCTGGCGGAACCGGTCCGGCTGGCTGCCCGCGGCGCGGGCGCACCGCAGCAGTGCGGGGTTGTCGCAGCGACGATCACTCGTCGAACTGGGGGCCATGGCCGTCGTGGTGACGTTCGCGGCCGCTCTGGCCGTCACGGGGTGACGATCTGACCGCCTGGCATGATGGGAACGACTGCCGGCCACATCCCACCGCGCTGGCGCGGATACGACACACCCCATAGGAGCAGCCAGAATGGCAGAGCAGCAGGACCGTCCCACCGAGAATCCACAGACGCCCTCGGGGGACTCGGCAGCCGGCGCATCGGGCTCCGGCGACAATTCTGCTCCCGCCAAGAAGGCACCGGCCAAGAAATCGCCGGCCAAGAAAGCGCCGGCCAAGAAGGCACCGGCGAAGAAGGCCCCGGCCAAGGCCGCCAAGAAAGCCCCCGCCAAGAAGGCACCGGCGAAAAAGGCACCGGCCAAGAAGGCCGAGCCCGCCGCGCCCGCGCCGGTCGAGAAGCCCACCGCAGCACCCGTCGACGAGATCGCGGCGGCCGCGGAAGAGGTTGCCGCACAAGCCAAGTCGACTGTGGAGGCCGCACCCAACCCGGTGTCGGGCCCGGTGCCCGTCCCGGTCGAGGAGCATCACTCCACGCGCTTCCCGGTGGGACCCACCATCGCGGCCGCGGTCATGATCGTGCTGCTGGTGCTCGCGGCGCGGCGCCGCGGAGCGCAGGACTGACGCCGCGGGCGGCCTGAAATAATCGCGGGGTGAGTATCGAACCGCGCGCCACCGCCGACCTCGTCGACGAGATCTATCCGGACGTCCGCAGCTGTGACCTGCAATTGCAGAACTACGGCGGCAAGATCATGTTCGCAGGCCCGGTCACCACGGTGCGCTGCTTCCAGGACAACGCGCTGCTGAAGTCGATCCTCTCGACGCCGGGTGAGGGCGGGGTGCTCGTGGTCGACGGCGCCGGTTCCCTGCACACCGCGCTCGTCGGCGACGTCATCGCCGGTCTGGCGGCCGACAACGGCTGGTCCGGTGTGATCGTCAACGGTGCGGTGCGCGACGCCGCCGCGCTGCGCACCATCGACGTCGGTATCAAGGCACTCGGCACCAACCCCCGCAAGGGCACCAAGACCGGCGAGGGCGAGCGCGATGTCGAGGTCAGCTTCGGCGGCGTGACCTTCGCCCCCGGCGACATCGCCTACTGCGACGAGGACGGCATCGTCGTCGTCACCCCCTGATCTTCCTGCACACGCAGAACTGCCCCCTTCCCGTGCGGGAAAGGGGCAGTTTCCGTATCTGCTCTACGACGACGAAGCCGAAACTGCCGCACGGTGTTTCGTGAAGTGCAGCGATTCCTCGTCGACCTTGTCGTAACGGATCATGCGCAGATCGAAGAAGTAGTTCTGCTTGAGCCGCCACGGGGCGCGCGACCCGGACTTGGGCAGGCTGTCCATGGCGCGGCGGAAGTAGCCCGGGTTGAAGTCCATGAACGGCAGCGCGTCGACGGCGTCGCCGGGATGCTGGGGTTCGACACGGTCGAATCCGTTGTCGTCCATGTAGTTCAGCACGCGGCAGATGAACTCCGACACCAGATCGGCCTTCAGCGTCCACGACGCGTTGGTGTAGCCGAAGGTGATCGCCATGTTCGGCACACCCGAGAGCATCAGACCCTTGTAGGTCATGGTCTCGGTGAGATCGACCTCTTGCCCGTTGCGGGTCAGGCTCGCGCCGCCGAACAGCTGCATGTTCAAACCCGTTGCGGTGATGATGATGTCGGCCGTGAGCTCCTCACCTGAGGTCAGCTTGATGCCGGTCTCGGTGAACTTCGCGATCGTGTCGGTGACCACGTCGGCCTTGCCGGCACGGATGGTCTTGAACAGATCGCCGTTGGGCGCCAGGCACAGTCGCTCGTCCCACGGGTTGTAGCGCGGGCCGAAGTGCTTCTGCACGTCGAAACCCTCGGGCAACCTGCGCTGGGCCATGGTCATCAGCGTCTTGCGCATGTAGTTGGGGAACTTGCGCGCCAGTTGATACTGCGCGGTGCTGAATGCAATGGCCTTCCAGCGGTTCACGAAGTGCGCGAGGTTCTTGGGCAGGTATTTGTTGGTCTTCTCGGCGACCGGGTCCACCAGCGGCAGCGACCCGATGTAGGTCGGTGACCGCTGCAGCATCGTGACGTGCGCGGCCCCGCCGTTCACCAGTGACGGGATCAGCGTCACGGCCGTGGCGCCCGAGCCGATGACGACGATCTTCTTGCCGGCGTAGTCGAGGTCCTCGGGCCAGTGCTGCGGGTGGATGATCTGCCCCGCGAAGTCGTCGGCGCCGGGGAACTCCGGCGAGTAGCCCTGGTCGTAGTTGTAGTAGCCGCTGCACACGGACAAAAACGACGCGGTGATCTGCTTCTGCTCGCCGTCGGCCTCGACGGTGATGGTCCAGCGGTTCTCGGCGTCCGACCAGTCGGCGCCCAGCACCCGGTGGTTGGTCCGGATGTGTTTGTCGATGCCGTTTTCCTGCGCGGCCTCGTTGATGTAGTTCCAGATCGACGGACCGTCGGCGATCGACTTGGCCGACGTCCACGGCTTGAACCGGAAGCCCAGGGTGAACATGTCGGAGTCGGAGCGGATGCCCGGGTATTTGAACAGGTCCCACGTGCCGCCGATGTTGGCGCGGCGCTCCAGGATCACGTAGCTCTTCGTCGGGCAGCGGTCCTGGAGGTGCCAGGCCGTGCTGATGCCGGAGATCCCTGCACCGACGATCACGACGTCGAAGTGTTCGGTCATGGGACCGACGGTATCAACGCAGTGTTGATGTGGTCAACAGTGTGTTGATATTTTCGACGCGGTGTTAAGCTACTGGTCGTGACCACCGCCAGTCAGACTCGTACGCCCCGCGGCCGCCGTTCGGCGCGCCCGTCGGGTGACGACCGGGAAGCTGCGATCCTGGCGACGGCCCAACGCCTGCTGGAGACCAAGAAGTTCGCCGAGATCTCCGTCGATGACCTGGCCAAAGGCGCCGGGATCTCGCGGCCGACGTTCTACTTCTATTTCCCGTCGAAGGAAGCGGTGCTGTTGTCGCTGATCGATCCGCTGATCAAGCGGGCCGACTCGGGCTTCGACAACGCCGTGGAGAGCATGCCCGCCGACCCGCAGCGGGCGATCCGTCGCGGCATCGAGATCTTCTTCAACTCGTTCGGGTCCCACCCCGCCACGGCCCGGGCGGGTACCGAAGCCCTCAAGAGCAGTCCGGAGTTCAAGGAATTCTGGTCGGGCCTGATGCAGAAGTGGATCGCGGCGACCGCGGCGCTGATCACGGCCGAACGCGAGCGTGGCGCGGCGCCGGACACCATCCCGGCGCTCGACCTGGCGACGTCTCTGAACCTGATGAACGAGCGGACCATGATGGCGGCGCTGGCCGACGAGCAACCCGGGGTCGCACCCGAGAAGGTCGTCGCCACCCTCACCCACATCTGGCTCAACAGCATCTACGGCACCTTGCCCGTCGGGACGGCGTAGCCGCCTCTCGCATCTGTCGCCCCTCGATGCGAACATATGTTCGTGTCCGCTGCGGAATCCGCGAGCATCCTGCACGCTGACCTCGACTCGTTCTACGCCTCGGTCGAGCAGCGCGACGATCCGGCGCTGCGCGGACGCCCGGTGATCGTCGGCGGCGGTGTGGTGCTCGCGGCCAGTTACGAGGCCAAGGCCTACGGCGTCCGCACCGCGATGAGCGGTGGCCAGGCCCGGGCCCTGTGCCCGCAGGCCATTGTGGTCCCGCCGCGCATGGCGGCCTACACACAGCCCAGCCGCGATGTGTTCGCGGTCTTCCACGACACCACCCCGCTGGTGGAACCGCTGTCGGTCGATGAGGCGTTCCTCGACGTATCCGGGCTGGCCCGGGTGTCGGGCACGCCGGTGGAGATCGCCGCGCGCCTGCGCGCACGGGTCCGCGAGCAGGTCGGGCTGCCCATCACCGTCGGCATCGCGCGCACCAAGTTCCTGGCCAAGGTCGCCAGCCAGGAGGGCAAGCCCGACGGGTTGCTCCTGGTGCCACCCGACCGGGAACTGGCGTTTTTGCATCCGCTTCCCGTGCGTCGGCTGTGGGGTGTCGGCGCCAAGACCGCCGAGAAACTGCGCGCCCACGGCATCGAGACGGTGGCCGATGTCGCCGAACTGTCCGAGGCCACATTGGGCAGCATGGTCGGCGGCGCGATGGGACGTCAGCTTTTCACGTTGTCGCGCAACATCGATCGCCGCCGGGTCACCACAGGGGTACGACGCAGTTCGGTCGGCGCTCAGCGCGCGCTGGGCCGGCGCGGCAACTCCATGTCCGCCGCCGAGGTCGACGCCGTCGTGGTCAACCTGGTCGACCGCATCACCCGGCGCATGCGCGCCGCGGGACGCACCGGCCGCACTGTGGTGCTGCGCCTGCGGTTCGACGACTTCGGCCGCGCCACGCGTTCGCACACCATGCCGTGGGCCACCGCGTCCACCGACGTGATCCTCTGCGCCGCACGGGAACTCGTGGCCGCGGCCGCACCGCTGATCGCCGAGCGCGGGCTCACGCTCATCGGGTTCGCGGTGTCCAACATCGAACGTGGCGGCACCCAGCAACTGGAACTGCCGTTCGCCGAACAACCGGATCCGGTCGCGATCGATTCGGCCATCGATCAGGTGCGGCAGCGGTTCGGCAACGCCGTGCTCACCCGCGGTGTGCTGGTCGGCCGCGACCCGGGCCTGGAGATGCCCATGCTGCCGGACTGACGGATTTGAGTAGTCTCACGCATCCGGCCGCCCGCAGGTTCCGCCAGGCTCGGACGTATGAACGCATTCACCGACACCACCAGGGTCACGGCCGCCTTCTTCCTCCAGGCCGCCATCGCCTTCGGCGTGAGCCTCATCGGACTACTCGGAGGGATCCTTTTCCTGCCGATCGACATGTGGCAACGGATGTTCCTCGCCATGTCCGCGCTGTTCGTCGTCACCAGCGCCTTCACGCTTGCCAAGGTGATCCGCGATCAGCACGAGGCCGCCACCATCCGCGTGCGCCTCGACGAGGCGCGCATGGAAAAGCTTCTGGCCGAACATGATCCGTTCGGCGCCTGATCAGGTCGCCGCCCACTCCAGCAGAGCCTCGGCGGGCCACGTGTTGACGATGCGCTCCGCCGGCACACCGGCGTCCACCGCCCGCTGAGCTCCGTAGCCGAGGAACTCGAGCTGGCCCGGCGCGTGGGAATCGGTGTCGATGCTGAACACGCAGCCGATCTCCAGAGCGAGGTTGAGCAGCCGGGTCGGCGGATCGCGCCGCTCGGGGCGCGAGTTGATCTCGACTGCGGTGCCCGCGTCCCGGCACGCGGTGAACACCTTCTCGGCGTCGAACTTCGATTCGGGCCGCATACCGCGACCGCCGGTCACCAGCCGGCCAGTGCAGTGGCCCAGGACGTCGGTGTGCGGGTTGGTGACGGCCTTGATCATGCGCCGCGTCATCGCGGCCTCGTCCATCGCGAGCTTCGAGTGCACGCTGGCCACCACGACGTCGAGGCGCTCCAGCAGCTCGGGCTCCTGGTCGAGCGAACCGTCTTCGAGGATGTCGACCTCGATGCCGGTGAGGATCCGCATCGGCGCGACGGCCTCCCGCAGTTCGTCGATGACGTCGAGCTGCTCACGCAGCCGGTCGGGCGAGAGCCCGTTGGCGATCTTCAGCCGCGGTGAATGGTCGGTCAGGGCGCAGTACTCGTGGCCGAGATCCCTTGCGGCCATCATCATTTCCTCGATCGGCGCCGAACCGTCCGACCAGTTCGAGTGCACGTGCAGATCGCCGCGCAGCGC
>Ga0182738_1004139_pt1 | contig 16186 bp, 8 predicted proteins | sample eDN5th30CBELigMG_FD_128876 | JGI IMG/M metagenome (GOLD analysis project Ga0182738, IMG submission 128876) | Enriched Miracle-Growth compost microbial communities from Emeryville, California, USA - eDNA 5th pass 30_C BE-Lig MG (version 2)... ... | reverse complement strand
TATCCCGCGGACTGTGCCGCAAACCAAGACCATCGAACGGGGGGCGTGGCCCCCGCCCCCCTTTTCATGGGGCCGGGTGTCCCAAAATGGGGACATGACGATTCGTTCGGCCAAAATCGCGCGATTTGCCATTCAGCCCAGGGGCGGGAAATTGGGTTCGTTTGGCCAAAATCGCGCGATTCACTCGGTCGCCCTCGGCACCGAAAATTGGGTTCGTTTGGCCAAAATCGCCCGATTCACCGCTCGGACCCGGCGGGGAAATTGGGTTCGCTCGGCCAAAATTCCGCGATTCGCCGTGAGGCCCCGGCGCGGAAATTGGGTTCGTTTAGCCAAAATCGCGCGATTCACTCGGTCGCCCTCGGGGCGCGGAAATTGGGTTCGTTTGGCCAAATTCGCGCGGTTCGCGGCGCCTTCTGAATTTGTCGGATTGTCAAAGAGCGAGGGGAGGCGAGACCCTCCCGCTTCAGTATGATCAGCGGCGGAGGGCTCCAAATTTCATGATTCCGGAAATCGCCGCGCGGAATTTTGGACGCGCCGATTTGGGAGGGCGAGGCTGGCGCGATGAAAAGTCGGGCTTGGCCGGGCGATTCCCCCGGCTCTGTTGCGCCGTCGCGACGGCGACGGGCGCCATGTCGTAGGGGCGGCCCCCTGTGGCCGCCCTCCGGCGACCGGTGCCGGCGTGGGAGGGCGCGCCGCGCCGTGATTGGCCCAGGCGAGCGCGCCGTCCCACGAGGGCGACCACAGGGGGCCGCCCCTACATAATTCCATTCCTTCCCCGTCCAACGACGCGCGGCGCAACGTATCCGGGATGAGCGACGAGGCGGGGCATACCAACTTTTCATCAGCCCAGCCTCGCCCTTCCTTAAAGCTTGTGCGCAGCGCGGTTGTTCGCCGCTCTAGCCTCGGAGGCGCGACGCTGGTTGGCGATGGGCCTTGGCTTTCCCGTTGCGTCGGGCGGGCTTCGCGCGCCAGAGGCGGTGGATCAGGTTCTCGTAGTCCCGCGCCATGCGTCGAGCGTGGCCTTGCCGGTCGATGGTTCGTTTGGCTTCGGCGGCCAGGCCGCGGGCCCATTCGGGGTGGTGGTCCAGGAGCAGGATCGCGTCTCGGATCGACGCGACGGTCCCCGAGACGACCAGGCCGTTGACCCGGTCGACGATCAGTTCGGGGACGGCGCCGACCTCGGTGGCGATGACCGGACGGCCGCACAGCATGGCCTCAAGGGCCACCATCGGACAGCCCTCCTCGGCCGAGACCATGCCGAGCGCGTCGATGGCCTCGTAGTAGTCGCCGAAGCAGTCTTTGCCCAGGGTGAAGGCGAACCGGCCGGGCACGCGCTGATTGGCCAGCTCAAGCAGGCGAGAGTGGAGCGGCCCCCAGCCCACCAGCAGAACCTTGAACCGGGGGGGCAGCTCGGCCACGGCTTCGATCAGCCGATGGGCCCGCTTCTCGTCGGAGAACCGTCCCACGTAGCCGATCACGAAATCGTCGGGCCCGAATCCGAACCGGGCGCGAGACTCGTCGCGCGGGAGGCTCCGGCACAGGTGGGCCAGGTCGACGCCGTTGGGAATCACGGTGCTCGGAAAATCGGCGGCGACCCGCTCTCGAACCCGCCGGCTGACGGCCACGACGTGATCGACCACCGGGCGGCACGCCTCAAGCATCCGACGGGTGTACTCTCCCTCGCCGTGAGCGACGAAGAGGCCCAAACGGGGAGGATGATCCTTCAACCAACCGCCCATCTCGCCGGGTCCCCAGAACATCAAGACATCGGACTCGGCGACGGCCCGGCGAACGGACTCGCGACCGGCGACCTCGCAGGGCATCGGCAGCTCGGCGGCGAACTCGGGGTCGAAGAATTCCGGATGCGTGGCGAGGCATCGCGTAAAGACGAGCCGTTCGGGATTGAGGAACCGCGCCAGCCCCTTGAGCCAGACCTCAACCCCCGCGCGCATCAGCGAAGGACCAACGTGGACCACGCGCAGCGGCCGTTCGGGACCCTCGAAACTCAGCGGAGCGAAGCGACTGGCGGCCCGCAACCCGCCCGGCAATCCCGGATCGCCAATGGGATCGTCCGGATCCCCAAAGCCGCCGCCGCTGGAAAGCGCGATCAGGCTCTTCGCCATGTCGGACCCTAGGGGGACCGAAGGCGCCGGGGTGGGGACGGGGGCGGGGGCGGTCGTCTCGCCATTCGAGGATTCGGGGGAATGGGCGCGCATTGTGGAACGGCTCCGCGATGAGTTGAGATCATGAAACGCCATGCACCGAGCCCTTCGCGCCTCATTCGTGGGCGTCGGACTCGGACCGTTGGGAGGGCGAGGCTCCCGCCGAGCCCCACGCGTAGCCCCGGCTCGGCGGGAGCCTCGCCCTCCCAAATTCAGGTTCGAGGATCTACTAGTGTCCCGAGTCAGAAATCCGTTGCATTATTTTGCAAGGAATTCCGGATCGGAAGACCACGAACCACAGAGACACAGAGGACGCGGAGAGGCCCCGGAATCGACGAAAAATTCTTAACAACCCTGATCTTCCCTCGGGCCCGTCCCTCCCTCGGCGTCCTCGGCGTCTCTGTGGTTCCCATGTTCCGGATTCAAAGATCCGCCCAAGGTAATTCAATGGATTTCTGACTCAGGACACTAGTTCACATCTACAGATGCGACTCCGAATGAGCCTCCTTTGGATTGGGAGCCGGCGCGGGGGGAACGGCTCCCGCGAAGACGGAGGCGCCGGTCTCGGGGTCCTTGACCATCACGCTCGCCGGGTCGGCGGGGCGGAGGTAATCCGGGCTTGTCGGATCGGTGGAGAGCAGGGGCGCCTCGTCGGCCGATCGGGCGACGTGGCCGACGTCGTCGCCCGACCTCCACCAGACGTTGCTCTGAAACCAGAGAGGCCCCACGACCTCGATGTCCTGCGACCGCGTCGCGACGGCTCGGCATTTGAGGACCAGGTTTCGGGTGATGGCCACCCCCCGAATCTCGGCGTTGGTGTAGCCCAGATTGACCCAGGCGTCGCAGTCGATAAACGTGTTGTTGCGCGCTTCGATGTTGGCGGGCGTCGAGTCGTCGGTCAGGGCCAGGCTCAGCCCGGATTCCCCGCCCGAGAGGATGTTGCCGCTAATAACCGCGTCATGAACCGCCGTCTCCAGGACGATCAGGAAGCCATTGCCGTGGATCCGGCAGTTCTCGATTCGGACGGACGAGACGGGCTGGGAGCTCATGCCGCTTCCGAGAACGATCCCCAACCCGCCGGACTCCACCTCAAGCCCTCGGAGCACCAGCGGGGCCCGACTGGATCCTTGGGTTCCGGGGGTCGCGTAGATGGCGGCGGCCCGCGCGCCTTGCGCCTGCTCGACCCGAACCTTTTCGAGCCGCGTCCCGGCGACATCGCCGAAGAAAACGACCCCGTGCTGATGGGGCGATGAGCACCGGATCGTCAGTCCTCGAATCACGACGCCCGGCACGTTGTGAATCTCTAGCGCGGCGATCGAGCTGGGAGGCGCCCGGAGAATCGCCCCGGGGGCGGCCTCGATGGTCAGCCCTCGCGATTTCTCCGGGTCGTCGATTCGGATCCGCCCCTCGTGTTCGCCCGCCGGGATGTGAATCGTCGACCCGGGGGTGGCCTTGGCGATCGCGTCGGCCAGGTTGAAGAAGGGGGCCGGTTTTCGATCCGGGGTCATCAGATGACTCGGCGTCGACACCTCCCCCCGGTCCAACAACCGCGAAGGCGGCCGGAACCATCGCGAGCGCAGCCCCCACCCCGAAAACGCCAGCGCCGCGATCACCAAGGCGCTTCCAACCGCCCACAATCTCGGGCGCGGGCGGCGTTTCCGAACCGATGGCCCGCCCGTCGGCGAGAGGGCCAGCGCGTCGTGGTTCTCCAGGCCCCCATCGGCGAGCATCCGCCTGAGCGTCGCGGCGACTTCGCCCGCGGACTGAACGCGATTGTGGGGATCCTTCTCGAGAAGTCGGAGCACCAGATCGACCAGCGGCCCGGGGGTTCCGGGTGTCGTCTCGTCGAGCCGCGGGGGGGGTTCGTTGCAAACCCGGTGGGCCACGTCGATGAGGTTCTTCCCGGCGAAGGGCGAGCGTCCCGCCGCCATCGCGTGGATCACGCAGCCGAGGCTGAACAGGTCGGCCCTCGCGTCGACGGCCTTGCCCATGATCTGCTCGGGCGCCATGTACGAGGGGGTGCCCAGCATGTGGTCGGTGGGCGTGAGGTCGGAATCCTCCAGGACCACCCGCGCCAGGCCGAAGTCGCTGATCTTGGCCCGATCAACCCCCGACTCCAACATGACGTTCGACGGCTTGATGTCGCGATGGATGGTTCCCTGGGCGTGCGCGGCCTCCAGGCCGTCGGCGATCTGGGCGCCGATGCGGAGGATCTCAAGGACCGACAGCGAGCCCCGGCGGCGGATCCGCTCGTCGAGCCCCTCGCCCGCGACGTACTCCATGACCAGATAGGGGATGCCCTCGTGCTCGCTGACCGCGTGGATCGCCACGATGTTGGGGTGGCTGATCGCCGCCATCGCCCTCGACTCGCGACCGAACCGGGCTCGCGACCGTTCGTTGACGGCGTGGGCGGGGTGCATGACCTTGACCGCGACGGCCCGCCGAAGGACAAAATCGAACCCCTTAAAAACGATCCCCATGCCGCCGCGGCCCAGCTCGTGCTGAATCTCGTAGGGCCCCCACTGGCCCAGGCGCTCGCCGTCGCGGCCGGGGAACAGAAGCTGGATCGCGCTGTCGCGGCTCTCTTTATGGAGTTCAAAGTCGTATCGGGTGGCCGGCTCGGTCTCGCCGCCGTCGTTGAGCGTGGCCTCGCCGGCCAGGCGGAATCCTTCGGAACCGTCGTCTCCCAGCGTGGGCTCGCCGCCGAACACCCGCTTGCGACAGTCCGGACAGCCGCTCAGGTGCTCGGCCAGCATCCGATACTCCGCCCGGCCGAGCCGTCCACCGGCGAAGGCGTCCAACCGCTCGGCGTCGGGACACTCCGGAGTTGGATCCATGACCGCCGCTCCTCGTCTCTTCTCTCGAACGTCCCCGCGTTTGATCCCGGTCGCAGGACTCGGATGTTGGGAGGGCGAGGCTCCCGCCGAGCCCCAAGCATAATCCCGGCTCGGCGGGAGCCTCGCCCTCCCGAAAATCAGTTGCCCGGCCTCGGCCGCCATTCGTGAAGTTCAAAATGCGCTTCTCCGATCGCGTCCAGCGCGAAGGCCCCGGGGCTGGCCCTCATGCGAACGATGGTGAACCCGGTCTCCTCGGCCAATGCCCGAAATTCCCGAGGGGTCCAGCAGGCCAGGTCCATGAAGGTCTCGGGCGATCGGGGCTGGTCGTACACCGGAAGCTGAAACAGCAGTCGACCGGTCGGCTTCAACACCCGCCGGCATGTTCGGAGGATCGCGGGCACGTCCTCCTTGCGGCAATGCATCCAGCAGAGATACGAGTAAACGACATCCACCGGGTCGAGATCAAGGGGCAGGTCGGCGCCGGCCGTCAGATGCGCCGTAACATCCGGCAAGCTCCGGCTCTTCAGCAGAAGCAGCATCCCCGCCGAGATGTCGACCGCGTGCGCGTGCCGGAAGAGGCGGCAGAGGTACTGAGTCACCCGACCGCCGCCGCATCCCCATTCCAGGACCGTTTGGTCGCGGTGGCCCGGGCACAACGACGCGAGCAGCGCCGCGTCGTCCCGGCCGGTCAGGTCGTACCGCTCGGGCGAACTCGTCCCGATCGTCCAAAGGACGTGATCGTTCGCGCTGGCCCAGTCCCAGCGCTCGCGGCTCGCGGCGAACCCCTCGCGCTGTTTCGGACGATCGCTCATCGCGGTCGGCTTGCGCCGCCTCCCCTCGGCCGGCTTGCGTTGTCGTTGCGTCAAGAGTCGGGCTCGCGCGGCCGCTTGACATCTCAACGAATTGTATGCGATCGTCGCAACAAAATTTCCGAATCCTTCGACAATTTTTTAATTGAAACCGAAGGACTTAGGCGTGGCGGCTGGGCGCGCGATGGCCCGCGGATGGGGAGGGAGATTCGGCCGAGGGACCGACCAGGGGCCCGTAGGTCCCTCCGGTGATGAGCCGGGCGCCGCGATCGTAGCTGACGTACGACCAGGCCCACTGAAGCATCACCAAAACCCGGTTGCGGAAGCCGATCAGGAAGAAGATGTGAACCGACATCCAGAGGAACCAGGCAAGGAAGCCGCTGATGTGTCGCTTGCCGATCTGGGCGACCGCCGCGCCCCGGCCGATCGTCGCCAGCGATCCCTTGTCGACGTAGCGGAACGGCTCGGCCGCTTCGCCTCGAACCCTCCGCGCGATGTTTTTGGCGGTGTGCTTCCCCATCTGAAGCGCCGCCGGGGCGACCCCCGGAACCGGCTTGCCGTCCTGCTCCAAGTGGACCAGGTCACCGATGACGTAAACGTCGGGATGGCCGGGGATCGTTAAATCGGGCTCGACCATGACCCGCCCGGCCCGATCCAGCGGAGCCCCCAGCGCCTTGCCCAGCGGGGATGCGGCCACCCCCGCGGCCCACAAAACGGTTTTCGCCGCGATCCGCTCGCCGCCGACCTCCACGCCGTCGGCGTCGATGTTCGTCACCATCGCCCCGACGCGAACCTCGACGCCAAGCCCCTCCAACTGCTTCTTCGCGCTTTCGGAAAGATCGTCGGGGTAGGGGGGAAGCACCCGGGGCGAGCCTTCGATCAGGACGACCCGGGCCGAGGTCGGGTCGATGTGGGTGAAGTCGCGCGCGAGCGTCATCCCGGCCACGTCGCGAAGCGCCCCGGCCAGTTCCACGCCGGTCGGTCCCGCCCCCACGATCGCGAAGGTCAGCCACGCGCGACGGCGGGCCTCGTCGAGCTCGCGCTCGGCGGCCTCGAAGGCCAAAAGCATCCGTCGGCGAATATCCAGGGCGTTCTCAATCGACTTGAGCCCAGGCGCGAATTCCTCCCATTCGGGATGCCCGAAATACGAATGCGTCGCCCCGGCCGCGACGACCAGGGTATCGAAGGGAACCTCGCCATCGGCCAAGATCACGACCTTCCGATCCAGGTCGAAGCCCGTCACGTCGGCGAGCTGAGTCTCCACGTTCTTTTGTCGTCGCACAATGCGGCGGATCGGCGAGGCAATGTCGCTTGGATTCAGCGCCGCGGTCGCCACCTGGTACAGCAGCGGTTGAAACAAATGAAAGTTCTGACGGTCCAGCACCGTCACGTCCACCGGGACGCCCTTTAGCCCCTGAATCACGGCCAGCCCGCCGAAGCCCGAGCCGATCACCACCACCTTGCGCGCCCGACGATCCTTCGACATCCTTCCGTCCTCGCTCCATCGATTCGCCATGATCGCGCCCTTCCCGACTGGGGCCGAGGCCAAATTTACCCAACCGTATTTGGGAGGGAACCGGGAGGGCGAGGCTCCCGCCGAGCCCCACGCATAGCGCCGGCTCGGCGGGAGCCTCGCCCTCCCAATAGCCGCTCGGCCTCTCTATCTAATTGATGCTCGGGTCGTCGGGAAGTTCGCGCAGGTTGAGCATGCGCTTGAGCTTCTCGGCGGTGATCTCGCGGAGGGTGGTTCGCCAGATGTCGCGATCGCCGCCGAAGAACACGTGGGCCGAGTCGGCCGGGGCGGTGAGCCAGACCTGTTGGTCGATTTCCGACTCCAGTTGGCCAGGCTCCCAGCCCGAGAAGTTGGCGATGACCAGCGACGGCTCGGTCTCGCCGCTGATGAGCTCTTGCGACTTGGTCGCGTCGAGCGCCAGGTAGATCCCCGGGGCGACTTCGAGGTCGGCCATGTCCTGTCGCGTGTGGAGGACCACCAGGGGGCCGGCGACCGGTCCGCCCAAGAGCAGGGGCTTGTCCCAGACGAAGTCTTCGTCGAACAGCTTGCCCGCCAGGTCGGTCATGGTCGCGGTGGTGGGGAGGTTGAGGATCACCCCCCGCGCTCCCTCCTCCTCCGAGTGTTCCAGGAGCAGGACGACCGAGCGGGAGAACAACGGAGACTCCAACTGGGGCGTCGCGACCAGCAATTGTCCCTTCAACGATGTGGTGTTCATGGGAACCTCGATTTCAACGGAACCCGGTTCCACCAAGGCGCGAACCGCGGTCTCGACTCCTAATATTATAAGCCCCTGGGTCCAGCCTCCCGCGCCCCCTCGCGGCCCCGGCCGTTCCGATCCAGCCCGAGAGTCCGCTGAATCGTCTCCAGGGCGGGGGGGTGAACCAGTCCGAACTGACGATCCGCCCGGCCCCCCGAGACGTGAAGCCGCAGGAAACCTCCCGCGACGGTGGGACCGGAAAACTCGGCGGTGAGCCTCAGACGGTTCAGGGCGTCGGCCGTCGCCTTGAGCGGACGCTCCAGGAAATCCGGAACGCCGACGACTCGCCTCGGCCTCCCCGCGGCTCGACCCACCAGCCTCGCCAAGTCCTCGTAACTGAGATAAGGCCCAACCAATGCATAACGCGCGCCGGAGTCTCCCCGAATCAAAGCTCGGCGATGCGCCAGGGCAACAACGCGGGCGTCGACGATCGGGATGCCGCCGCCGGGAACCATCACCAGCCGATGCCTCGCCATCGTTCGAACCAAGAGGGTCGAGGTCGGCTTCGGGTCGCGGGGGCCAAGAACCATCCCCGGACAGAGAACGATCGTCCCAAAACCTTCGCCGCCCGCCGCGCGGACCAGGTCTTCGGCCTCGCGCTTGGACTGGGAATAGGGAGAGTCAACGCATTGGAGATTCCAAGCCGCGTCCTCGTCGGCCGGCCGCTCGGCGGTCCCCGAGGCGAGGGTGTGGAGCGTCGATGTCAAGACGAACCGCTCGGCCCCGGCGGCTCGGGCGTCATCGAGCAGCCTCTGGGTCGCCTCGACGTTGACGGCCCGGCTTAGCCCCCCGGGGTCGCGTCCCAGGCTGACCCAGGCCGCCGAGTGGATCACGCCCCGGACGCCCTCCACCGCGCGGCGGCGAACGGTCGGGTCGGCGAGGTCGCCGAGAATCCAGTCAATCGGCGGATCTCCGGGCCGCTCGTCGACCCTTCGCCGCGAGAGCCCCCGAACCCGGTGCCCCGCCTCCGCCAGAAACCGGGCGACATGCCCCCCGACGAACCCCCCCGCGCCCGTGACCAAGACCGGCCAGGCGTCGGGATCGGGATCGGAGTCGAGGCTAAGGTCGAACGGCTCGGACGCTCCCGGTTCGCCGCTCACCGCGAGGTCGTCCGGGGCAGGGTGGGGTCGGGCTGCCAGAGATAGAGGAAGGCGGGCAGCTTGGAGCGGTCGAGCCCCGGGTAGCTGAAGGGCAGGGCGTCGCTGACCCGGGGAGGCTTAGGCGCGATCGCGTAGAGCGACCGGGCGGGGGCCGCCTCGCGGTGGTAGAGGATCGCCGAGGCCCCGGGCGCTCCGGCCAGCCGGCGGGCCTCGGCGATCGCGTCGGGAAGATAGCCCAGTTGGTCGACCAGGTTCATCGCCAGGGCCTTGGGGCCGACGATCACCCGGCCGTCGGCGATCGTCTTCAAATCGTCCGCGCCGACCGCGGGCCTTCGCTCGGCGACCCGGGCGAGGAACCGCTGATGGAAGCCCTCGGCCATCTCGTCGAGAAGCGCGCGGGCGTCGTCGTCAAGCGGCTTGGTCACGTTCCCCATGTCGATCAAGGGGCCCGCCTTGACCGGGTCGACGGTGACGTTCAATTGCGCCATCGCGTCTTCCAGATTCACATGGTTGAAGATCGCGCCGACGCCGCCGGTTAGGGTCGTCGGATGGGCGACGATCCGATCGGCCCCAACAGCCAGATAGTACGCCCCCGAGGTCGCCACGTCCATCAAACAGGCGACGACCGGCTTGCCGGTCCCGGCCTTGAACCGATCCAGCTCGTGGGCGAGGATGTCGCACGCGGTGACTCCCCCGCCGGGACTATGCACCCGCAACACGACCGCCGCCACGCCCGAATCGCTGGCCGCCGCCTCCAGCTTCTCGCGAAAGCCCGAAACCGGGTTCTCCCCCGAGTCGTACAGCCCCTCGATGTTCTGGTTCAAGATCAGGCCATCGACATCAATGACCGCCACCCGCCGCGAGGCGTCGCCGGTCGGAGACGCCTCGATCGTCGTCGCCGTCAACGGCCCCGGATCGACGGCCGAGGGCAGCTTGATCGCCATCTCGCCCCGCACGTCGGCCCGCGCGCCCACGTCGAACCGTCCAGCGCCCTCGAACCGTCCCATCACCGGAATCGCCCGATGACAGCCGACCAGGGAGAACAGGAGCCCGACCGCCAGCGGCAAGCTCGCGACAAGGCGACGATATGGACGCAACGTTCGAACCATTCGAGCCTCGATTGCGCGTCGGTTTCAGGATCCAAAAACAGGAAGGCTACGGGAAGGGGCCGGGAGGGCGAGGCTCCCGCCGAGCCAACGCCAGCCGCGGGATTAAGATGGGAGGGCGAGGCTCCCGCCGAGCCAACGCCAGGCGTGGGGCTCGGCGGGAGCCTCGCCCTCCCAAAATCAATCGCTCCCCGCGATCCTTCCGAAATCCGACGCCCTCCGTCCTCTTTTTGAAATCGGCCAACCGCCCCCCCGAACTTGCCTTTTCAATCGACACGCCCAGCGAATCCGCTACAATCGCGCCCATGCCATACACACTTCCTCGCGCGGTGTTGTTGCTCCTCGTCTCCCTCGCGACGGCCCAGGGCCAGCCGCCCGAGACCGTCGGCGCGGACCCGGCCCATCAGCGCAACCCGGTTCTTCAAGCCGTTTTGCGCGACGGGATCAAAAGCGGGGAAACCGCCGTCTCGCTCCCCGCGCCGACCATGAGGGACGACGACGACGCGGCGAAGCAGCGCGCCCGGATGGCCGAGGTCTGCGGCTCAGAGCGGGCCGTCGACGAGTTCCTCCGCGACTCCGTCACCGCCCCCTTCATCTTAAAGACCCACGACGCCAAGACGCCCGACGCCATCATCCGTTCCGTGGATGTTTGGTTCGTCGTCCGCGCTGATCTCGACAAGCTCGACCCCGTTCCGCTGATCTCAAGCGCCGAGGGAAAAGTCGTCGACGTCGCCAACATGCGATTCGAACAGCGGCTTTTGACCGACGACGAACTGAAGGCCCGGAACCTTTCCGCCCGTCTGGAGGGCGACGATCCCCACTGGTTCGTCCACCTGAAAAGCCGGCTGCTCGGCCGGATCGGCTTCGAGGCCGTCGACGAGGCCGCGGCCTCGCGGGGCGACTCGTCCATGATCATCGCCGCGCGCGTCTCCCCCGCCTTCAACGCGCCCGGAGAGCGAGAACCAACCAACCACTGGCGGAACCTCGCCGACGACGGCCCCGAACAGCCGTTCCAAGGGGGCGTTAGCTACGCCAAGATCACCCGCTTGCACGAACCCCCCGGCGCCCTTTTCGTCGAGCTCCACGCCGCGTTCGCCGAGCCCGAAGCCTGGTTCCGAGGCGCCCCCATCCTCCGCTCAAAATTCTCCCTCGTCGCCCAGGACCAAATCCGCCGCCTCCGCCGGGAACTCTTAAAGGAACGCGCGGAGTAAACGAAGCCGGCCTTTGATTCCCGCTTCCCCGGGGGAGGCCGCCCCGAACGGCCGGATAAGGGGGAATTCCAACGGCCTCTGGTTGCGCCCCCCTTATCCGCCCCCGCGGGGCACCTTCTCCCGCGAGGGGAGGAGGGATCGCGGCCTCGTTCGCCGCATATGGAAGTCGTGGCCAACTCTATTGCCTTCGGCCGACTTCTCCGGGGGGGAGAAGGATGATTGCGCCAACCAACGGCAGGCCCCGCAAAATCACTTTATTCCGCAAACTCAAACCCACAATCCCGCCGCATGACCGCCGCACCCGGCCCATAACCCCTAGATCACCCATATAATGCTATAGTCTTTCGTAGGGCGGTTCGCGTTTCAGGAGAGTCGACGCGATGGGGATGGGTTGGAATCGACACCGAGTGTTCGTCTTCGCGCCCCGGGTTGGGGGCGGCGAGGCTCTGGCGATCGCGGCCTGGCGCTGCGGAGCGCTCGGGATCTGGGAAGCGACCGACGACCAGGACGGTCGCCGGGTGGTCGCCCGCCTCGATCGCTTCGGCGTCCGCGCCTTCGGCGTTCGACTGACCGCGCCCCAGATCGGCTCGGACTGGCTGGAGACGGCTGGAACGAGCCTGACCGTGGCGGTTCTGGCCGGCTCCTGGACGGGCGAAACGCTGGCCGACGCGGTCGCGCGGATGCGCGCTCTACGACGCAAGGTCGTCCGCGAGGTCGTCTCCACGGCCGAGGCCGACGCGGCGATCGCGGCTGGTGTTGACGGCCTAATCGCGGTCGGCAACGAGGCGGGGGGGCGGGTCGGTTCAGACTCATCCTTTATATTGCTCCAAGGCCTTCTGGCCCGGACGGAGCTTCCGGTCTGGGTTCGGGGGGGCGTTGGGCCGAGAGTCGCCGCGGGCTGCGCGGCGGCCGGCGCGGCGGGCGTCGTCCTTGAGGGCGCGGTCCTGCTCGCGAGGGAATCGCCACTGGCCGACCGGCTTCGAGACGTTTTAAAAACCTGGGACGGCGGCGAAACCCAACTCATCGAATCGATGAATGGTGATTCCATCCGCGTCTTCGCTCCTCCTGCGTCGCCTGTTCTGGAGCGGCTTCGCGAGGCGGCCTCGTCCGGCGGCGACGCCTGGGCTCGGGCCGTCGATCGGGAGGTCGGCTGGGCCGACGGGCGGGCCTGGCCCATCGGTCAGGATTCGGCCTTCGCGACCGATCTGGCCGCGACCCGCGCGACGCTCGGCGGCATTGTTCAGGCGGTCGAATCGGCCATCGACGCCGGAATCGCCGGCGCGGCCGAGGCGAAACCACTGGCTGAAGGTTCCCCGCTCGCTCAATTCCATCGGACGCGATTCCCGATCCTCCAAGGGCCAATGACCCGGGTCAGCGACGTGGCCCCGTTCGCCGCGGCCGTCGCCGCCGAGGGCGCCCTACCGTTCGTCGCCCTCGCGCTTTTGAAAAAGCCCGCCGTCGAGCGGCTCTTGGCCGAGACCAACGAACTGCTGGCCGGTCGGTCGTGGGGCGTCGGCCTGCTGGGCTTCGCCCCCCCGGAACTGCGCCGGGACCAGCTCGCGGCGGTGATGGCGACGAAACCTCCGTTCGCCCTGATCGCCGGGGGTCGACCCGACCAGGCGGCCGAGTTGGAAGAGGCGGGCATTCCGACATATCTCCACGTTCCTTCCCCTGGACTGATCGAACGATTCCTCCGCGACGGCGCCCGCCGGTTCGTGCTGGAGGGGAGGGAGTGCGGGGGGCACGTCGGGCCTCGGTCGAGCTTCGTCCTCTGGGAGCAGGGCTGTCGCGAAATCGCCCGCGCCGTTGACGGGGGCCTCGCCGCCGAGGAACTGACCTTGGTTTTCGCGGGAGGAATCCACGACGCCCGATCGGCGGCCGTCGTCGCCGCCCTGGCCGGCGACCTGGCCGCGAGGGGGGTGAAAATCGGGGTTTTGATGGGGACCGCGTACCTGTTCACCCGCGAGGCGGTCAACACCGGCGCCATAGTTGCTCGGTACCAGGATGAAGCCGCGCGATGTCGCGAGACCGTCTTGCTGGAGACCGGGCCCGGGCACCTCGTCCGCGTCGGTCGGACCCCGTTCGTCGATCGCTTCCACGCCGAGCGCGCGAAACTTTTGGCCGGGGGAGCCAAGCGGGACGAAATAAGGGACGCATTGGAGCGTCTGAATCTGGGGCGGCTTCGTCTCGCCGCGAAGGGCGTTGCCCGGCGGCGGGAAACCGATGTGTCGCCGGCGACGGTCGCCGATTCCGAACAAGCGGCCGGCGGGCTCTACATGCTCGGCCAGGCGGCCCTGCTGCGTCAGGAGGTCGTGACGATGCGATCGCTCCATGAGGATGTTTCTAAAAGTTCGACCGACCGAATCGAACGACTCGCGCCCAGGGCCGTCGAGGCTTCGACGCCCGAGCGAAAGCCCGACCCCGCGGCCGTGGCGATCGTCGGCGTCTCGGCGATCCTCCCCGGCGCCGAGGACGCGGCGACCTTCTGGGACAACTCGCTTCAAGGCCGCGACTCGATCGTCGAAATTCCCCCGGACCGCTGGGATTGGCGGCTCTATTACGACCCCGACCCCAAGAAGCCCGACAAGATCTATTCGAAGTGGGGGGGCTTCGTCCCCGACATCCCCTTCGACCCGATCCAATACGGGATGCCGCCGTCGAGCCTTCCCCACATCGAGCCCGCGCAGCTCCTGGCGCTTGAGGTCGCGCGCCAAGCCCTGGCCGACGCCGGATACGCCGAGCGCGCCTTCCCCCGCGAGCGAACCGCCGTCGTCCTGGGCATGGGAGGCGGCGCCGCGCAAACCGCGATGGGATACGCCTTCCGCTCATATCTGCCCATGCTTGATGGACCAAACCCCGGCGCGGGCGCCGAGGCGATGGAGGCTTGCGAGGGCCTTTTGCCCGAGTGGACCGAGGATTCCTTCCCCGGCTTTCTCCTCAACGTCACCGCGGGCCGGATCGCCAACCGGCTCGATCTGGGGGGCGCCAACTACACCGTCGACGCCGCCTGCGGCTCGTCGCTCGCCGCCCTCAACGTCGCCGTCCGCGAGCTTCGCTCCGGCGCGGCCGACATGGTCCTTCTGGGCGGCATCGACACCGTTCAAAATCCGTTCACATACCTCGCGTTCAGCAAAACGCAAGCGTTTTCCCCGCGGGGCCGCTGCCGACCGTTCGACGCCGGCGCCGACGGCATCGTCATCAGCGAAGGCGCCGCCGCGGTCGTCCTCAAGCGCCTGGCCGACGCCGAGCGCGACGGCGACCGCATCTACGCCGTCATCCAGGGTGTGGGCTCCTCCAGCGACGGCCGAAGCAAGGGGCTGACCGCCCCAAATCCCGAGGGACAAACGCGGGCCCTGGAGCGCGCCTACGCCGAGGCGGGCGTTGACCCGGCGACCGTCGGCTACGTCGAGGCCCACGGCACCGGAACGGCCGTCGGCGACGTGGTGGAGGTCTCGGCCCTGAGCCGACTCTTTCGCGAGGCCGGCGCCGCGCCGGCTTCGTGCGCCGTCGGCTCGGTCAAGTCCCAGATCGGCCACACCAAATGCGCCGCGGGGCTCGCCGGATTGATCCACGCCGCGCTGGCGTTACACCATCGAATCCTCCCCCCGACCATCGGCGTCGAAACGCCCAACCCCCGGATCAACCTGGACGACGCCCCCCTTCGGCTCAACACCAAGGCCCAGCCCTGGCTCCACCCGACGCCCGACCAACCCCGCCGGGCCGGCGTCAGCGCCTTCGGATTCGGAGGGACGAATTTTCACGTCGTTATGGAGGGTTATGAGCGTTCTTTGACGCCCGAGCCAAACGCCGCGCTCCGCCAATGGCCCGCCGAACTGCTCGTCTGGACGGCCCCGAGCCGGGCCGATTTGCTCGCGGAACTGGACCGACTGGCCGAGCGGCTGGAGGCCGGCGCTCGACCGCCGCTCCGCGATCTGGCCCACGCATTAAACGGCCGGGCGACGCTCGACGGCCAAAATCCCACGCTGGCGATCGTCGCAACCAACCTGGACGATTTGATTGAAAAACTGACTTCGGCGCGATCGTCGATCCGCGACGGCAAAACCAAAATCAACGATCCCCGAGGTGTTCATTACTCCGAGCGGCCCCCCCACGCGGGCGCTCCCGTCGCCTTCGTCTTCCCGGGGCAGGGGGCGCAGTCGGTCGGGATGCTCGGCGAGTTGGCCGTCGCCTTCGAGGAGGTTCGCGACGCGATCGACGAGTTCGACTCCGCGCTCGTCGCCCTAGGCGCCGATCCCGTCGGCCCCAAGATGTTCCCGCCCCCGGCCTTCGACGACGACGCCCGGCGCGCCCAGGCCGAAGCCCTCAAGGCCACCGAGACCGCCCAACCGGCCCTCGGCGCGGCGAGCTTCGCCTTGAGCCGGCTGTTAAAGGAATTTGGATTGAAGGCCGACCTCGCGGCCGGTCACAGCTACGGCGAACTCCCCGCGCTTCATGAGGCCGGAGCGCTCGACGCGCGGGGCTTGGTCGAACTTTCCTCGGCGCGCGGTCGGCTTCTCCGCGACGCCGTCGGCGCCGATCCCGGCGTCATGGCCGCCCTGACGACCGACGCCGAGACCACCCGTTCGCTCATCGGCGACCTGCCCGACGTCGCCGCCGTGAACCTCAACGGTCCCCGCCAAACCGTCGTCGCCGGGTCGCCCGAATCGGTCCAGGCCGTGCTCGACCGGGCC
>Ga0182738_1004137_pt1 | contig 16190 bp, 11 predicted proteins | sample eDN5th30CBELigMG_FD_128876 | JGI IMG/M metagenome (GOLD analysis project Ga0182738, IMG submission 128876) | Enriched Miracle-Growth compost microbial communities from Emeryville, California, USA - eDNA 5th pass 30_C BE-Lig MG (version 2)... ... | reverse complement strand
TTCCCGCTCGTCCTGATGCGTCGAAGCACCGAGAGCCTCGGCGATGATCTCGACAGCCGCGCTCTCGATCAGCAAATCGCGCAAGCTCGATGTGGCTTGAGCCGGGGCCAGGATCCGCTGCACGAGTTCGGCAAGCCTTGGCGTCGTCTTCCAGGTCTGCCCGGCCAGATGGTCGTCGACGAGATCGCCCGCCAGCCGGCGGTCGCTCATTGTCTCCAGCCCGTCCCGGTCCAGCCATTCCGGGCTGACGGAGATCACGAGGTGGCGAAGTTTCTGATGCCCGCGCGAGATGCGTCGGAACTCTTCTGACCTGGCGCTGGGAATGATCAGCCCTTCACGGACGTTGCCCGTACCATGGAACTCGAAGCGCCGCTCGCCGACCTGAATGGCGACATCGCCATCAATCAGGAAGATGCAGGAGAGCCCGGCCCGCTGCGAGGAAATGGCGGTGAAGTCCTCGATCTCGAACACGTCGCTGGCGTGGATGTGCAGGCCCCGGCGCAATTCACGATGCAAGAACTCACCCCGAAAGAGCGGATCCCCGTTTGACAGCCGGTCGTTGCGACTTTCGAGCGTCAAGCCGGGCCGGTTCTGCAGATCCGCCACCCGCATGACGGCGCCCTGTGCTGGGTCGGAGGCATCCTGGGCTTCGTTCGATGAATTCACGATGCGGCCTGTCGCACTTTTTCTGCAGCATGGAGTTTGCGGCTTGCGCAAAGGACTTCGATCGGAGCGCAAAGGCGGCGCCATTGTTCGACGCGCTAAGTTGCCCTACGAAATCCATAACATGACAATCATAGTTATAATTTCTCTGGGGGTCTATGGTGCGGAGTGACGGGATGACGATTAAGGCGCTTTTGCTGGCGACGACCGCGATTGGCATCGCCGCTTTCGCAGCCCCTGCGACGGCCCAACAGACAATCCTGCTTGAGGAAATCGTTGTCGACGGCAAGCGCGATGGCGAGCCGCCGAAGGGCCCGGACCAGAGCATCGTTGTCAAGAAATCGCTCAGCGCATCCAAGACGGCGACGCCTCTGCTGGAGACGCCGCAGGTCGTCAATGTCGTCACGCGCAGGCAGATGGATGAGCAGGGCGCCAACTCGGTAGCCCAGGCGCTGCGCTACACGCCCGGCGTGAATGCCGAGCCGAACGGCTACGACATACGCTACGACTGGCTCGACATCCGCGGCTACAACACCTTCGGCAATACGTGGCTCGACGGCCTGATGCTGCCCGGCGACCCGGCCGGATATGCGACGCCGAGCATCAACAGCTACGCGCTGGAGCGGGTGGAAGTGCTCAAGGGCCCCGCCTCGGTCCTCTACGGGCGCACTATCCCCGGCGGCCTGGTCAATCTGGTCAGCAAGCGGCCGCAGGCCGAGACCTACCGCGAAGCCTCGATCCAGACGAGCACGTTCGGCGGCATCCAGGGCGCCGTCGACATGACCGGCAAGGTCACTCAGGACGGCCAGTGGCTCTATCGCTTCACAGCGCTGGGCAAGGATCTGAACACGCAGATCGACCATGAGCAAGATCGGCAGATCATGCTAGCGCCGAGCATCACCTGGGCGCCGACCGACGACACGAACCTGACGCTCTATGGCTACTACCAGCGTGACACGCCGACCTTCTCGCCGCGCTTCTACCCCGCGATCGGTACGCTGCTGCCCAATCCCGCCGGCCAGATTCCCCGCGACGTTTTCCTGGGCGATCCGGACTTCGGCGGGTTCAACCGAACCTTCTACGCGCTCGGATACGAGTTCGAGCACAGTTTCAACGACACGTGGACCGTCCGGCAGAACCTGCGCTATGCGCATTCCGACCAGGACATGAACCTCGCTTTGGTCAATCCTGCCTTTGCCTACAGCGCGCCGGGCACGGTCCTCGATCGGGTGACCGCGATCTCGGAAGACACGCTGACCTCGTTCGTGGTCGACAACCAGGCCGAGGCGAAGTTTCAGACAGGGGCCTTTGAGCATACGGCGCTATTTGGCCTCGACTACATCCGCTCCTCGTCGGATACGCAGTTCGGCAACACCAGTTGGAACGTCGCCGTACCGCCCATCGACTATCTCGATCCGGTCTACGGACTGAACTTCCCGATCTCGCCGGTCACCCGTTCCGGCTTGCAGAAGCAGGAACAACTCGGCCTCTACGCGCAGGACCAGATCCGCTACGACAACTGGGTCGGGACGTTCGGGCTGCGATACGATTTCTCGGATATCGACAACGAGAACCGGATCTCCGGGACGAAGGTCAACACCAACGATCAGGCGCTGAGCGGTCGCGCGGGCCTGACCTATCTCTTCGACAATGGCCTCGCGCCCTATGTCAGCTACATGACGTCGTTCCAGCCGATGCTGGGTACGACCCAGGCGGGCGACACCTTCTCGCCCCAGACCGCGACCCAGTACGAGGTCGGCGTCAAGTACGAGCCCACGAACGGCCGCGGCATGATCGGGCTCTCCCTGTTCGACCTGACGACGGACAACAGCCTGACGCCCGACGTCACCAACACGCTCTACTACGTCCAGAGCGGCAAGACCCGGGTGCGCGGCTTCGAATTCGAGGGCAAATATGAGGTCACGCCGCAGCTCCAACTGCTCGGAGCCTATGCCTATTCGAACTCGAGGATCCTGGAATCGAGCACGCTCGCCGATATCGGCCGGCCGATGCTGCGCCTCCCGGAACACCAGGGCTCGGTCTGGGTGCGCTACCAGCCCGATTTCGCGCCGGCCCTGGCGTTGAGCGCCGGTGTCCGCGCCACCTCGTCCTATCAAACCTCGCCAGCCTACCTGCCGCAGCTCGAGATCCCCTCGCGGGCGCTGGTCGATATCGGCGCCGAGGTTGACTTTGGCGCGCTGCGCAAGGAATTCGAGGGAGCGAAGCTCCGGATCAATGTCACCAATTTGTTCGACAAGACCTACGTGTCCCACTGCGTGAACGCGACCGGCGGCAGCTGCAACTACGGTGCCGGACGCGCCATCACGGCCAATCTGAAATATTCATGGTAGCGACAAGCCTCATCCATCCCCTCGCAGGAGCCGCCGGGAAACCGGCGGCTCGACTGCGTTTCGGCGCCCTGCTCGGACTGTTCGCCTGGATTGCCGTCCTGCTCGCGCCGGCCGTCGCCCACGCGGCGCCGATTGTCATGACCGACATCCTGGGACGCACCGTGACACTTCAGAAGCCGGCCCAGCGGATCGTCCTTGGCGCGGGACGCAGCCTCAGCGTGCTGGGTCTGATCCATCCCGATCCGGCCTCGCTCATCGTTGGCTGGCGGGACGATTTCAAGCGCGACACCGCGAGCTACGACGCATGGCTGAAGCGGTTTCCGGCCATCGCCGATATTCCGGTCGTCGGCGGAGTGGCGGGGGAATCGCTGTCCGTAGAGACCGTGGCGACGCTGGAACCCGATCTGGTCATTCTCAGCCTTTACGATGCGGAAGCGCCCGGCATGGCGCGCTCGATCGAGGTGCTGGGGCAACTGGGCATTCCGGTTCTCGTGGTCGACTTCTTCTCGCAGCCGCTCGACAACGCCATGCCCAGCCTGCGCCTTCTCGGACAGGCCCTGGGCGCGGAGCGAAAGACCGAGGACTTCATCGCGTTCTACGAGGGCAAGCTTTCCCTTGTTCGCGAGCGTCTCGCCAACCGGCCGTTCGGGCATCCCGGCGTCTTCATGCACGTCCATGCCGGCGGCATGCCGTGTTGCTCCACACCCGGACATGGCACCTTCAACGAGGTGATCGAGCTTGCCGGCGGCCGCAACCTGGCGCTCGATCATGTTCCGGGGCTCTATGGCGAGGTCAGCCTCGAGCAGTTGCTGGTCGACGATCCCGAGATCTACATCGCCACCGGCGGTGCCCATCTGGCGGCGCGAGGCGGCCTGGTGCTCGGCACCGGCATCGACGAAGCCACGGCGAAAGGCACCTTCGCCCGCCTGCTGGCATCACCCGGCATTGCCGATCTGACGGCGGCGCGGGAGCAGCGCGCCTTTGCCGTCTGGCACATGTTCAACGATAGTCCCGTGAACATCGTGCTGATCGAGAAGCTCGCGAAGATCTTCCACCCGGAATTGTTCGCCGACATCGATCCGCAGGCGACAATCGACGCGATCAACCGCGATTTCCTCGCCGTCCCGATGCTCGGCACCTATTGGGTCGATCCGTGAGCGGCGTCGCACTCGCCGCCGATCGGGCGACCATGGAGACGCTTGCGGCTTATGCCCGACTGAAGCGGCGCCGCCGCATTCTCCTCGTCCTGCTCGGCTGCGCGGGAGTTGCTGCCTTCCTGCTCGACCTTGGAACCGGCCCTGCCTCGATCTCGATCGCCGATGCGGTGTCGGCCCTTCTCGGCCTCACGGAGCTTTCGCATGCGCGGGAAGTCATCCTGTGGCAGGTCCGGCTGCCGGTGGCGCTAATAGCCGTACTGGTGGGCGCCTCGCTGTCGCTCGCCGGCGCCGAGATGCAGACCGTGCTGGCGAACCCGCTCGCCGAGCCGTTCACGCTCGGGATCTCCTATGCCGCCGCGCTCGGCGCCTCACTCGCCATAGTGCTCGGCATCGGCGTGACGGCCTTCGGCGGGCCCTGGCTGGTGGCCGGCAACGCCTTCCTGTTCGCCCTCGCCTCGCTGCTGCTTGTCCAAGCGTTGGCGCGGTTCACCAGCGCCGGCGCGGAAACCCTGATCCTGTTCGGCATCGCGCTCGGCTTCGCTGCCAGCGCCGTCCTGTCGCTGATCCAGTTCATCGCCTCCGCCGAAGCGCTGCAGCAGATCGTGTTCTGGAGCATGGGCAGCCTCGCCCGCGCCGACTGGTCGGTCGTCGCCATCCTCGCCTGCGTGCTGGCGCTGGTAGCCCCCTTCTCGCTGCGCGCCGCCTGGTCGCTGACCGCGCTGCGGCTCGGCGACGAACGCGCGATCAGCCTCGGCTTCGATACGGACCGGCTTCGCCTGCTGGCGCTGGTGCGAGTGAGCCTGCTCGCCGCCACCAGTGTCGCCTTTGTCGGCGTGGTCGGCTTCGTCGGGCTGGTGGCGCCGCATATCGCGCGCATGCTGGTCGGCGAGGACCATCGCTATTTCCTGCCCGCCAGCCTCCTTGTCGGCGCGCTGACCGTTTCCGCCGCCTCGATCGCCTCCAAGCTGGTCGTCCCCGGCATCATCATCCCGATCGGCATCGTCACGGCCCTAGTCGGCCTGCCCGGCTTCGTCTGGCTCGTCATCCGCAGGCACAGGCGACCGGCATGACCCAGCCCGACACCCTGACCGTCAGCGGGCTTGCCGTCCGCTATGGTCGCCGCAGCGCGCTCGACGGCTTGACCCTGCCACCGATCGCGGCCGGCTCCGTCACGGCGCTTGTCGGCCCGAACGGGGCCGGCAAATCAACCATCCTCAGGGCACTGGCGCAGATCATTCCCTCGACCGGCCCCATGCGGTTCGGCGCGCGCGATCTGCGTTCGACGCGGCCGCGCCATCGATCGAGCCTGATCGGCTTCATGCCCCAGGCGCTGCCGCAGGGCACGGAACTGACGGTGATCGAAAGCCTCATCGTGGCCATCCACGGCGCCGCCACCAGCGACGCGCTCGAACGGCAGGCGATCGCGGTGCTGCAGAGGCTCGATATCGTCGAGCATGCCCTTTCGCCGCTCGACCGGCTCTCCGGCGGCGAGCGCCAACTCGTCAGCCTGGCCCAGGCGATCGCGCGCCAGCCGCGCCTGCTCTTCCTCGACGAGCCGACCAGCGCGCTCGACCTGGCGCGGCAGCAGCAAGTCATGCAGCAGGTCCGCTCACTGGCCGCCGAGGGCGCGGCAGTGATCGTGGTGCTGCATGACCTCTCGCTCGCTGCCCGCTGGGCCGACCAGATGATCGTGCTCGACCATGGCCGGCTCTACGCCGCCGGCGCGCCGCAGGATGTGCTGACGCCGGCCATGCTCGCCGATGTCTATGGCGTCCATGCGCGGGTCGAACGCATCGGCGACCGCGTGATCGTGCTGCCGGAAAGCGCCGTCACCCCCAACACCACCCTCTGACGTTCAGGAGATCCCGACCTTGCTGTCTTCGCAAGCTACCATCCGTCTGAATGATCCCGCGAAGGTACTGGATGCGCTGCAGGCGCACCTCGCTGAGCATGAAATCCCGGTCGTCGGCGAGGGGGATCGCAGGGTGGCAACCTTTCCGTCGGGCGAAGTCGTGTTCCGGCCGGGGACGGCCGAGCTGTCCGTCGAGGCACGCGCTGCAAACCAGTCAGACCTGGAAGACGTCACCAGCTTTCTGTCGTCGCACGTCCTGGAGTTTGCAGAGCCGGAACGCCCGAAGATCCGCTGGTCCGGCTTCGCCGACCGCCAGGCGTTTAGCGATTTCCGCGAGATGCGCGTCATCCGCATCACGGAGCTGACGCCGCATATGCGGCGGATCACGCTGACGGGCGACAATCTCGAGCGTTTTGCTACCGACGAGAACTATCACGTCCGCCTCTACTTTCCCCAGGATCCCGGCGCTCCGAACTGGCCGGTCCGGGGCGCCGACGGCCTCGGCATCGTCCAGGACCCGGCGCACGAGCTGCCTATCCGGAAATACACCATCCGCCGCATCGACCTCGCCACGGCCGAAGTCGACATCGATTTCGTGCTGCATGCGGCGCCGGGACCTGGAAGCGACTGGGCCAAGGCAGCCGCCACCGGCGCGCTCGTCGGCATGGGGGGACCCGGTGGGCGCGGTGTCCGCTCGGCCGACTGGTACCTACTGGTCGGCGACGAGACCGCCCTCCCAGCCATCGCCCGCGCGCTGGAAAACATGCCGACTTCGGCCGAAGGCCACGTGCTCGTCGAGGTCGATCACAGCAGCGACGCACTACCGCTCACCGGGCCCGAAGGCATCCAGGTGGCGTGGATTCCACGCTATGGCTCGGATCTTTCGCTCTATGACCAAGCGAGGCGCATCGCCATCCCGACCGACCGCAGCGTCTTCTGTTGGGCAGGCACGGAGTTCGAGACCATCCAGTTGATCCGCGCCCATTGGCGCGACGTCAGCAAACTCGGCAAGCATCAGCAGCTGGCGGTGTCCTACTGGCGTCGAGGTATGGCAGACGAGTGATCGGACCCATCACTCACTCTTGGGAATTCCACCTCCATCAATCGGTTCGCCTGACGCAAAATGCGTGCGTGATAGTCTGTTGTTGGGCTGACAAACCGTCGTTCGATTGTGTCGAGGCCTGCGCGCCAAATCGAATGCTGCCAAATGATACGACAGAAGCCGATAGCAGGCGTACGAGGCCGGTATTGCAGCGAATACGCATCGCGCGGCGTGGAACATTGAAGCCCGCATTGTCAGTTTTGGGGCCGGAAGCGGACTGGTCAGTCTTGGGACCTTCAAACGAGAAGCGGACATATCGCCGATGAATGTCCGAGGCCGAAATTGACACAGAGCAGTAATCGCGTGGTCTGCTCTCGAATGGATGCCTGGCCGCTGGACGTCCGTCAATTCACGTCGTCGCATCCAGCCACAGATGCCACAACGATATCGGGCCTGGATCATTCGTAGGCAAAAGGGTGTGGGCGTAGAGGAACGTTCGACCATGGCGGGAGCGCGCTGCATCACACATCGAAGGCGTCAGGGGATCCGGCCCAGTTTGCACTACGTAGGTCGCGGTATTTACCGGTGTGGCCAGATAGGGCGACAGGCGCGAGGCGATTGATGTCTTGTCTCGCACATAAGCGATCATGATCGCTTCGCGCCCGCCCCAGCCGTACTCGCCGTCGAGGAAACGCCGCACTCCTTGGCTGCAGTAGAGGGCCTCACCCTTAGTCGCGTCGATGATCTTGGCCTCCGCGATCAGCGGGAACCGTTGCGACCGCGCCGTCAGATGAATGGAGAGATCCGGCCGCTTCTCCAAGTGGGTCCCGTCGAAGCTGAGGCTTTCTGCGCCTCGGACAACCGAGGCAACGAGCTGCCCCCAGAAAGGCTGGTCCTCGATCATGGCGTTTAGGCGGGCCTGGAGAAGCGCGGTGACCTCCGTCTCATCACCGCTGGCGATCACCTCGAGCGCGCTGGCGCGGACCGCAGCGAAGGCCTGCGCGACGCATTCGGCGATGATTTCAAGGTGAAGGTTGTCGATCGCCTGAAGCGGCAGCGCGAGACCGCGCGTTAACTCCGCGATCTGGTCCGGGCGAGGCGAGAGGGCTGAACTCATGCTCGGGTCGGAGCCTTCAGAACATCGAGGCGCGACCAGACGATGTGTTGCGCCAGCAAGCGCGCCTGGGTCTCGGTCCAGAAGCGGTTCTGGGCCAGTCGCCCGATCAACAGACCGCCGCCCTTTGACTCGACGATCACCTCGGTCGCGGCTGTCGCATCCGCCAGATCCAGCAGCGCCTCCCAGTCTGCGCCGGAGACGGTCGAGGTCACGGCCCCAGTGTGAAGCCGTAGCCCCAGCCATGGCGAAGTGGAGCGGGTTTCGATCGCGCTGACGCAGACCTGTGTTTCGAACCGCTGCGCCCAAGGCGCCAGGTCGTCGCGCAGCTTGGCGCGGAACCGCTCCCGAGTTTTCTCGTCTGGTAGGGCTTGGGCAGCGACCTTGGTGTCAGAGAAGGGCAGGTTGTAGGCGAGGGTGTCAGCGATGATCTGGAGATCGGACGGGCCAAGGCCGTAAAGCGTCGCGACCCAGCGATCGACATCCTCCCAGGTCTGTCGGCCCTGAACGACGTCATCGAACAAGCGGGCCGCCGCCTCGCGCACCTGGGCCGACAAGGTGTTGAAGTCGGGTAAGGGCATGCGGTCCAGCGCCGCCTTTTCGATCACCTCGCGTTCGAAGCCGAACTTACCGCTCGTCATCAGCGCAAACCACAGGGCGAACCGGCTGCCGATCACAAGCGCGAGGTAGCGCACGAATACGGTGCCGTCTTGAACCTCACCGGGGCAGTAACCGTAGAAGCTTTCGTTGTAGGCGACCGGCTCATCCGCCACGGCGACCCGAATCCGTCCTCGCTCCACCGGCGGCGACTGGTGCACGATGACGATCGGAGCCTCGAACAGCCCGGGATCGCGTGGATCATGCACCCGATCGTGCTGGAAGGTCGGCAGTCCGCGAGTGTCGATGAGCAGGTCGTCAAGGGAGGCTGCGGTCACATCCGGCAGACCGTGGAGGTAGTGCGCGTCGGCACCGGGAAGGCCGTCGCCTTTCTCCCGAACTCGGCTGCTGGGCTTGAGCGTCTGATAGCCCCGGCCAGCTCCCGCCAATATGCCCCGGTCTGACAACCCGAACGCCTTCCGCCAGAAGCTTTCGAGCGTGGGATGCCCATGGGCCCGAATCCGGTTGACCAGACCGAGGTCGGCTCGACTGCCACGATACAGGATCTTCAGGATTTCAGGCGTTTCGAGCATCTGCTGGGTCGCGATGATCTCGGCCGACTGGGCGTCGATGCGCATGACGCCAGCCGCGTTCAAACCGGCTTCGAGTCGCGGACTGATCAATCGAAAGCCCGCACCGGCTTCGGGTCGGCGATTTGCCGCTAGCAGAAGGCAGAAGGGCGCAGAGATCTCTGGCCAGACCTTCGTCTGGCGCAAGTCGACACCGTTGATGACCGAAGTGACATCCAGAGCTTGGAACAGGGTCTGACGCGCCTCTGCCATGCCGTCGCCTTGCTGGAACAGCAGACGCGCGTGAAGCGCGAATGCGATCTGTCCGCCCGGCTTGGCCCATTCCATCGCCCGCCAGACGAACGGAAGATCCAGCACTTCATTCGGGAGACGCGGCGTCGTTGCGACTCCCATCCGCACGCTGGCGACAGCGGCAACCGCCTCGCGTACGAGCCGCCAGTCGGGAAGTTTTGTCCCGGTCGCCCACGGTGGGTTGCCCAGCACGACGTCGTAGCGACCCCGATGAGCATCGCCCACCTGCGGACCCAGGCTGCCGAGTTTGGCACCGGGCGCGTTAGGCTCGCCCGCTGTCAGATGGAGCACGCGGCCACGAAGATCCTCGAAGCCCAGCTTGTCGACGGGCTGGGGATCGGGGTCGAGTTCAATTGAGATCAGATAGAGCGCGAGTGCCGCGAACCGCAGCGCCGCCTCATTGATGTCAAAGCCGGTGATCTGATCGTAGAGGATTTGGCGAAGCCGCGTGGTGTCTGGTCGCTTGCTATCGGCCCGCCACTGCGCGGCGACCAACTCCCGGAAGGCCGTGAGCAAGAAGACCCCCGCGCCCGCAGCGGGGTCGAGGATTCGGGCCTCCGCGCTGGACCCGGTCCTTTCGAGCGCACGGAAAGAGGCGCGCACGAGCAGATCCGCGATCGGACGCGGCGTATAATAGCCGCCTTCGCGGCGCTGCTTCGTCGGGGCATGGCTGCGCAGATAGAGTTCATAGGCCTGGCTGAGTACTCCGACCGGGATATGGGCGAAATCCAGCTGATCCCAGCGCTCGGCCCACCCCAGAAAGAGCTGGGGGCCATCGGCGCGCCGCATGATATTACCGAGCACCACATATGCGTCGGTCGGCAGGCGGTCGAACAGAGCATCGGACAGGGGAAGCAGATCGCCGTTGAACGTCGCATCTAGCCACGCGCAGGTTGCCCGAGCCCGGTCGGCGTCATCGAACAGGGCGGCGGCGATCGGCGGCGCGATCATGTCGGACGGCAGGAGGTCTCGATCCCCGAGGAACCGAGCGAACAGCGCTCGACCGACTAGGGAAATGGAGTCGTCGTGATCGATGCCAAGACCGATCAGACGGTCGATGGCATGCGTCAGAAGGTTGAGGACGACGTTCGAGATCCAGCCCTGTTTCGTCCTGCCGGCGTGCGGCCTTTGGTTGGCCAGGATAGCGAACAGATCCTTGGCCTCGGCACCCGAACGATCGACGATCGTCCGCGCCTGCGCAGGTGTCTTGCGATCGAGGGCGATAGCGTAGACGTCGAGACGTCCGGGCGCGACCACGCCGAGATATGGCGCGTCACCCCGCATCGCCAGCAGACGCCGCAGTTGGTGGATGTCGGTATCGCCCTGGACCTGATCCGCATCGACAAGAAAGACGAGCGGAGCGTCCTGCCATTCATAGACCGCGCCCACGATCCGCAGGATCGAATGCCCGTGTCCGCGCGCATTGGTGAGCGTAGCGTACGGAAGTAGCTCCGGCCCACCCGCGTCCAGCGAATGCAGCGCCTCGCGATCGATCCCGAAATCGTCGAGGGGCGCAAGCCAGCCTTCTAAGGAGCCGAATGCCGAAGACGCCGTCACGGCTGAAGGTCCAGATTGATCTGTCGGTCACCGCCGAAGCGGCCTCGACGTGTCGCGCCGCGAGGCTGGCGCGTCGGCGCGACCTTGGCGATGATGGTCCGGTAGTCGATGCCATGCGCGGCCATCTCAGCGACCAAAACGATGACCAGAGCGATGTGTTGGGGGAGGTCGCCGCGTTTCGCGTAGTTGGTGATTGAGTTGGGGTTCATACCAATCAGTTCGGCAAAGCCCCGCACAGTCATTCCCGCGCGTTCCACCTCGGCGAGAAAATCAGCGTAAGGCAACGCCCGACCCTCCATCGCCACACAATTTGATGTGTCATAGCACACAGGACGATGTGCACAAATGATAGCGCTTGGCAATCGAGATGCTGTTGACCGCTAGCGTACGGTATTTGCACCGAATGTCCGCTTCGTGCCGAAGGGCCAGCGTCCGCTTATGGCAGTGCCGACCTGCCCCAAACGCTGATGTCCGCTTTCGGGCCGCGGCCGTTAAGAGATCAATGGCCGAGATGGGGGCGCAAAGCAGGCATTTGCAGCATTTAGACCGCTACGAGATCAGAAGCCGTCTTCGCCATATTTTCGGCTCCAAATTCGCCGATCGACGAGTTCGCGCAAATTGGCCCGGCTCCCGCTGCACAGCACCTTGCTCACTGGCCTCAGCGGCACTGTGTGCACCTACCCACAAGAGCACAGGGCAGTGGCGCCCCGCTCTCCATGTCACGCGACCCAATGCTTGCGCTTGCCGAGGGCGATGTGGACCGACTTCACCTCTGTATATTCCTCGACACCGAGCACTCCGGTCTCACGGCCCAAACCTGACTGCTTGAAGCCGCCGATAGCCTGCTCCGGCCCTCCGGCGATCGTCGTGTTCACCCACGTGCGCCCGGCCTGGACACTCCGCATGGCCCGGATGCCTTTGTCGATATCCTTGGTCCAGATGCTGGCCGCGAGCCCATAGGGGCTGTCATTGGCAAGCTCCAGCGCCTCGTCGAAATCCCGGAAGGTGATCAGGGAAAGCACCGGCCCGAAGATTTCGTCGCGAGCGACCTGCATCGAATTCTTTACGTCGGCGAGGAGGGTCGGCGCGACGTAGCGGCCATTACCGATCGGTAGCGTGTCGCCGCCGCAGACCAGCCGGGCGCCTTCCTCCTGGCCGCTCCTGATATAGCCAAGAATTTTCTGCTGGTGCGCGTCCGAAACGATCGCGCCGAACTGGGTCGCGGGATCCAGGCAGTCGCCCGTCCGCACACGGCTGAACTTCTCGACCAGCAAGGCCTCGAAGCGTTCGGCGATCGTCTCCTCGACGATCAGGCGGCTGCCGCTGACGCAGCATTGGCCGGCATTGTGGCAGAGCCCGAAGACGACGCCGTCCGCAGCATCGTCAAGGTCAGCATCTGCGAAGACGATCTGCGGGTTCTTGCCACCCAGTTCCAGCGCAACCTTCTTGAAGTTGCGCGCGGCGGCGACCATCACCTTCTCGCCGACCCGGCTGGAGCCAGTGAAAGAAATCATGTCGATGCCGGGATGCTCCGCCATCGCCTTCCCAACGCTTTCGCCGAGCCCGGTGACGACGTTGTAGATCCCGGCCGGCAGGCCGCTCGCCGCGAGGATATCGGCGAGGATAAGGGTTGTCGCAGAGGTCAGCTCGCTCGGCTTGATCACGACCGAGTTGCCGGCCGCCAGAATGTAGGGGAGACGCTCGGCCAGCACGATGAACGGGAAATTCCACGGCGTGATCACCGCAACGACGCCGACGGGTTCCCGGGTCACGACGCCGAACATGTCATCGCCGAGATTGTTGAACGAGTCGCCATGCAGCGTGCGGGCCACGCCCGCCGCATATTCATAGTGTCCCGCCGCATCCGTCATCTCGGCCCGCGCCTGGGTGATCGGCTTGCCGGTCTCGAGCGTCTCCCAATAGGCAAGTTCTTCGAGGCGGTCGCGAATTCCGCGCGCAACGGCCAGGAGCACGGTTGCGCGATCTGCACCCGAGGCACCGGACCAGGCCCGTGAGCGGAACGCGGCCCGCGCCGTCTCGATCGCCGCATCAAGGTCTGCGACATCGCAAAGTGCAATCCGCGTCACGGGTACGCCGTGCCCAGGACTCTGGCGGACGCTCTGCGGGCGATCACTAGCCGCGTGCCACACGCCTCCGACATAGAAGCCGAAATCGCGCAGCCCCTCGGGCAAGCCCATGAATGTGCCAACGTGGTTCATCGTGAAACTCCCGTGGATGCTGGGGCTGCACCGTTCCGGACAGGGCGGACGGCACGCAGCGCTTTCGAAATCAGGGCTTTGAGGTGGTGGCTGCTGTAGGTCGCCACGGCGATCGCGAGCACGAGGCCGACCACGATGCGTTGCCAATAGGGGTTGATGCCCAACAGGTTGAAGGCATTGGCCATCATGCCGATAATCAGCGCGCCGCAGAACGTGCCGACCACCGTGCCGACACCGCCCATCAACGACATGCCGCCGATCGCCGCCGCGGCGATCGCATCGAGCTCCCAGCCAACGCCGGTCCGAACCGCGTCGCCCGACTGCATGCGGGCCGCCAGGATCAGGCCGGCGAACGCCGACAGCAGTCCGCTCAGCACATAGGTCAGGATCTTGATCCGGTCGACGCTGACGCCGGCAAGCCGCGCGGCCTCTTCATTGCCGCCGACCTGATAGATCTGCCGACCGGTCGCCGTGTAGTTGAGGAAGAAACCCGAGATCAGGCAGGCGCCAATAAAGAGGACGGTCGGCACCGGCAGTCCGAACCAGGAGCCCTCAGCCAGCAGGAAATAGACATCGGGCAGCGTGCCGAAGATCGGCCGCGAGTCCGAGTAGGCCATTGCGAGGCCACGGACGATTGCCATCGTGCTGATCGTGACGATGATCGGCTGATAACGGAACTTGGTGACGAGCAGTCCATTGGCGAGGCCGACCCCCATGCCGGCGATCAGGGCAAGGTGAATGCCGACGATCGGCGGCAGTGTCGCCGAGAAGCCTGCGACAAAGACCGACGACAGCGCCACCACGGACCCGACCGACAGGTCGATGCCCCGCGTAAGCAGCACGAACGACATGCCGAGCGCGACGAAACCGAGCATCGAGGCCTGTCGCAGAATGTTGGTGATGTTCCGGGGCGCCAGGAACTCAGCGTTCATCAGGCTGAAGGCCACGCCCAGCAGAAGCAGCACCAGAATGATGGGATTACGGCGGAAGAGACGGACGATCGCGGCAGCCATGCCTCAGTCCTCCACTTGGATCGAATGGGAAATACCGAGCTCGACAATGTCGAAGTTCATCTCGACATCGAGGTCGAACGTGTAGGTGCCGGCCTTCTTGGCGAGAAGCTGCGCCTTGATCTCGACAGGCTTGTCGATGCCAGCGAACTGCCAGGCCCGGCGGCCCCAGAAATCGGCGACCGATCTTGGATTGGGCGAGATCTGCTTCACGCTGAAACCCTGATAGAGCGGCAGGCTGGTCATCAGCGAGAAGTCAGGCGTCTTGCCTCCGGCCGGCGCCAGCGGGATCGTGATCTCGATGACGTCGCCGACCTTCGCCGTTTTCGGCACGACGATCGCGCCCGGATCGATCCGGAAGGGGAAGTTCGCCGGAAGCGCCGGAGCCGACGTCTGGCTTTCGGCCTTCATCCTATCGAGATAGACCCGACCGTCACGAACCGCCTCGGTATCGGGATAAGCGCTTTCAAGCTGTGCGAACACGGCGCTGAACCCTTCGGTGTCAGCATTGTCGCGATAAAGGCCCGCCATGCGTGCGAGCACCTGGTAACGCTTGTCCTTCAGGCCTGCATCCGTCTCGAGCGTGGCGAGCAAGCTCTTGTACTGCTCCAGCGCCAGATCGCGTTTGCCGAGGCCGACATTCGAGTTCGCGATGCCGATGCGCGCCAGCAGCGCGTAGTCAGAGTCCGGATAGGCCTCGATCACGCGTTCATAGAGCGGAATCGCGCGATGATAGACGCGGGTAAGCTCGAGATTGTTGGCCTCGGTATAGGGGCCCTTGGCCAGGTCGACGCGGAAGAGCGCCGGTGTCAGAACGAACAGACAGCCATTCAGGAGGACCAGCGCGCCGAGCGTGATGCCCAGGCCGCGCAGCCAGGATTTGAGGCCACTCGGTGTCACGGGCCGTGCCAGTGCGCGCGAGGCGGCGTAATCAGTCATGGCTTCGCTCCCTCGCTGCGGGGCGACGCGCGAAACATCGTCCACGCGACGCGTGCATGATCGTTGAAGTACTGCAGGCCGACGGCGATCAGGATAATCCCGCCCTTGGCTACCTGCTGCCACTGCGGAGCCACGCCGAGCAGATTGAACAGGTTCGAGACGATGCCGATGATCAACGCCCCGACGAAGGCGCCCCAGACGGACCCCTTCCCACCCTGGAGCGCGGTGCCGCCGATCACCACGGCTGCGATTGCGTCGAGTTCCCAGAACTGCCCAGCCTGGCCGGGTTCGCCAGAGCCCATCCGGGCCGTCAGGATCAGGCCGGCGACGCCGGCGAGCAGAGCCGAATAGACATAGGTTGCGAGCTTGACCCGGTTGACCTGCACGCCCGACAGGCGCGCGGCGGTCTCGTTGGCGCCAATCGCATAGACCTGCCGGCCAATCACGCGCCACTTCAGCGCATACCAGGTGACGAGGGTGATGGCGAAGAAGATCGCTGCCGGCGCCGGCAAGCCCAGTATCCAGCCATTGGAAAGGAAGCGGAATGGTTCGGGATAGTTGGCGTAGATCGGCTGGCCGTTGGTGTAGACCAGCCCTGCGCCGCGGACGACGGTCATCAGGATCAGCGTCCCGACGAAGGGCTGTAGCCCAATCGCGGTGATGAGAAAGCCATTGGCGAGGCCAACCAGCACAGCGACCAAGATCGGGATTGCGACGAACGCCAGCGGCGGCGCGCCGGAGAGCCAGACGCTCGCCGCGATCGCACCGGTCAGCGCCGCGACGGATCCGACAGACAGATCAATGCCGC
>Ga0182738_1004136_pt1 | contig 16190 bp, 24 predicted proteins | sample eDN5th30CBELigMG_FD_128876 | JGI IMG/M metagenome (GOLD analysis project Ga0182738, IMG submission 128876) | Enriched Miracle-Growth compost microbial communities from Emeryville, California, USA - eDNA 5th pass 30_C BE-Lig MG (version 2)... ... | reverse complement strand
CCTTCATTTTGCCATCTCCTACCTATTTTTACATCTTATATATACTATTCCAATATAAGAATGTAAATCATCTTACTTTCAGCATAATGGATTTCGCAAAGGGTTGCAAAAAAACTGCTTTCTGATGTATGGATAAAGAAAAATATTGAAAAAAAAGTTAGTTTTCTAGTAACTAATATCCGTATCGTTCTCCTTTTTTCAGATCTAACAGATGATTGTTAATCGAAACGGTATTTTCATTTTCCCACTTAACCTCTACATGTTCGATATTATCTTGATAGTAAATTCTCTTTTTAAACCATAGTGGACCGTTTAATTCTCCCCTAACTCCAAATGACCCCATTGCCCCGGCATCATATCGGTAAAAATCTATTGTGTTCGTTCCTTCAGGAGATTGTACTTTTTCCAAATGCTTGTTTGCTCCAAACCCAGAGGCAAATAATACAAACAAGGTTGCAAGTAAGAATGCAATGGAAAGGCTGGCGGATAAAATGACCGTTAACCAACTTCTTGTCTTTGAGCGCCTATTTCTTTTATCTTTAAAACCAATAATAGCGAAAATAAAGGCTACTACACTACATATAAGTAAAATATAATTTGGAGGTGCAATCAACCAAGTGTTGTTAATATTTGAATACAAGGAGTAAGCTCCTAAGACTAAACAAACAAGTATTAAGTATAATGACCATACATTATAGCTCTTTTCCATAAGGCTCCCCCTATTTAAAATGTTCATTCATGCTATCTATTCATTTGTTAAATTCTCAAGTCTAATTCCGATCTAAAAAAAGCAGAACATAACTACCTGCGCCAACAAAAATAGCTAGTTTAATAGTGAAAAACATCCAAAATTCAAATGTTGTTAGTTTTCTTTGTCTGTTAGTCTTTTTTAAATGCCAATAATAGAAAAAAGTGCATAGTAGTAGCAATACCACCGATAATTGATTGTTTCTAATAGATTGATCAACATAAACACCTCTAATTAGTTGTTTAGATTTCCCGGTTAGATATGTAAGCTTTTATGAAAAAAACTTATTTTTTTATTGCGTTTTAATTCGCTTCAAATGCCTATAAAGATGGTCACTACAAATCAAAATTAAAATCCCCATCGCAACATTATTAACTATCATTTTGAAAGGATAAAGTCCTTCTAAATTATTAATCACCATTGCTGATAATATTAGTGTAATAACAACGAAGTTTAAAATTTTGTTTTTCATAAGTAATTCACCTTCTTATTAGATCATTATCTTTTAAATACTCCGGTTTCATTTTTACCTTTTGGCATATATTTTGTAAAAAAGACTGCCATAATTAATAGAAAAACATTGATTAGCCAAACGGTAAGCCCTGTATACTTTAACCAATAGGTTAATAAGCAGATTATACTTATAAGAAAAAAACAAATTTGTGTTAAGGCACTTTTAAACCCTGTTATACCTGCTTTTTTTCTCTTCTTTATCACGAGAATTACCGAAAAAACCAGAACGATTATTAATATTAGTGATAAAATAGTCTCGGCCATTAATATGCTCCTATCTTTCTATTTGTTATCTATTTATACGTATTAGAACGCAATTAAGTTTCACTCCAAAGTGAAAACAAGCGGAATAAACAATCCGAATTTATTAGTTAATAGCTGACTTTTTAACAATAAAAGTAATGGCATTTGTTTTTAGCAATACTTTCTTTTCAAATTTCTATGTTATTTAATGGAATAGAAATGACATTTAAATGGAGGATTGATTGTTAGCTTCTTTTAGAAATAGGCTCTGTTATTTTTCAATGCTGATTTCTGTAGCGCGAGAACGAATAAGCGGAGAAATTCCGATTAGCTATTAAAAATAACACAAAATCTAAAGATTTGGCTACGTTAAACGGAAAAACTTCCTTTATTTATACAGAAATGCGTGTAATTTCTAATTTAACCGGAATTATTTCGTTTATTTTTCACACACAGTAAAATCAACAATCAGATAGAACAAAGCCTAGAAGTAAATTAAGCTACTTACGTTTTATACAATTGTTGTTTGTGTAGTGCTCTTTAACAGATGGAAGAAGAGTAATATACTGAATGGCGATTCCTAGGAAGATATAGAACACATGAATAAAAGCAACTCCTTGAATCATATAAACTTCGACAGTTATCCAAATAATTAAGACAAAACCAATGTACAACGAACTATTCCATGACCAATGTAATTCTTTATACAGGCTGAGCTTTTCGGCAATTTTTAAGGACTTTTCAGAGATAAGAAAAATGGCAGTAATGATTGGAAGAATTCCCAACGCAACAAATAATATAAGACCTGGAATCAGAAAATCATCAAAGGGGCTAGTTTGCAAAATATCCGTTGGCATTGACAGAAGTGACCCGTCAGGATAAATAATCAATAAACCTCCACCAAAAAGAGCACCTATTCCTAGAAAAACGTGTAAAAAGATTAACAAGTAACAAGCAATAGACTTCCGTTGTTTGGCAATCATTAGCATCCTCTCCAATTTTTTTTGTTATCAGCTTAATTATATCGTGTAACAAAAATTTCAGGTCGCAAGGTTATGACTTATCTGTGAATGTTTTTCATATGAACAACTCTATTTTAATAAACAAATTGCATAGAAAATGAAAAGCTACCTTGTTAAAAAAATTATAAGTGTGGAAATAACTCACAATCAAAAACTCTAGGAAAGGTTCTTATTTAAAATAAATCCCACATCTTTCATTCTACTAATTCCCTTTATCAATATTTTCCATTATAATTCAACTTACAAATATATACATAGGGAGAGTGTAGAAATGGAATCTTTTCAAAATGGAAAAGACAATTGGAATGCGGATTTATATGATGATAAGCATTCATTTGTTTCAAAGTTTGGAAATAATTTAGTAGAGTTGTTAGATCCAAAGCCTGGCGAAACGATCCTCGATCTTGGCTGTGGAACGGGTGATTTAACGAATACCATCCATAATTTTGGTGCTGAGACTTTAGGTATTGATAAATCGGAAAATATGGTGAAGCAAGCATTCAATAAATATCCTCATTTAAAATTCTTGGTTCAAGATGCAACAAGTTTAAATTTTCCTAGCGAATTTGATGCAATATTTTCTAATGCGACTCTGCATTGGATACACCCTCCTATCCAAGCATTAGAAGGAATCTATCAAAGTTTAAAAAAAGGAGGAAGATTTGTTGCCGAATTTGGTGGCAAAGGGAATGTTCAAATAATAACAGATGAAATAATACGTCAAATAAAAGGAGCAGGATTTCCGTTTAGCGAAGAACAATTCCCCTGGTTTTATCCAAGTATCGGGGAGTATTCACATTTAATGGAAAAAGTCGGATTTAGGGTTACCTTTGCGCAACACTTTGATCGACCGACTCCATTAGATGGAGACAATGGCTTGAGGAATTGGATTACTATGTTTGGAGATTTTCTGTTTCATGGTATTTCTATAGATGCTAAGACCGAAATCATTTCAAAGGTTGAAGAAAATGTAAAAGATATATTATATATAAAAGGAAAATGGATGGCAGACTATAAAAGGCTCCGAGTGATTGGTGTGAAAGAATAATAGGGAATCAATTAAAAAACAGATTTCATTTAAAGATTGACTAAAATAAAACGAAAATGGAGATGTATTCATGGCAACAATTGAAGACTTTTTAAAATTGGATATCCGTGTTGGCACTATTATAAAAGCAGAACTTTTTCCAGAAGCACGTAAGCCTGCTATAAAAATAGAAATTGACTTTGGAGAAATTGGCATTAAACATTCTTCTGCACAAATTACACAACGATATACACCAGAAGCACTTATTGGTAGCCAAGTAGTTGCAGTAGTAAACTTCCCAGCACGACGTATAGCTGGTTTTAAATCTGAAGTATTGGTAATTGGAGGTGTCCCGGAAGAAGGTGATGTGGTACTTTTAAAACCAGACGTGCCTGTAAAAAATGGAACACCGATAGCGTAATCATTTTTATAGATGTTCTTGGTGGAATAACGTGGGCTTTAGTTGAACATAACTTTATAAAAAAATGTGAAAGACCGCTCGATTTAGACGGTCTTCTTTATTATTGATTACAGTATTATTTCATGTGCATATGGTTACTAATCGCTTTATATTTACTTCGGAACAACAATAGCCTGACATGCCTTTCTTGGAACTCAAAAGGACCTGCTTCACCAATAACAAATCCATCATATGATGAAATACCAGTTGTTCATAAACCGTTCGTCCAATTTAAAACTCTAATTGATTGTGATTCTTTTAAAAAAGGAATAGGAATAATCCAATAATGGCAATTACCAAATAACATATTGTTCCGATAGTTTTCACTTTACGATTCACATCTGTTTTTTTCTCTAAATTATGTGTATAGTCATACATAACCCATAAAGAAATTAACGGAATAATTCCTACCAAATAATTATCTATATGAATGATTATATACACTGCCACTATTGCAAATGCACTATTATATAATATCGTTCTCAATCTCTTCCCTCCTAAATTATTTATTGCTTCGTATTAAAGCATTTTTCACAAATTAATTTCCCTTCATAATGTATATAAGCCTTTATTTCCGTCATCCCTTTTCGCTCTGGATAGCGCATTTTCACAAAAACAACTTCATTCCCTTCAATATGTTTGCCACAATAAGAACACTGGGGTTTTAGTTTAAACATCGCTGTTCCTCCCTATAATTTATCTACTATTTACTACGGACAATAGCTATTATAAGTTCCGTTTATCCCCATTTACACTAAGCTCAAATGAAAAATGCAGACACATATGTTACACTTAAGCTATTAGAATTCAAATTATTCAATCAATGAAAATTTCTGTAGGAGGTGATTATATATTGCTTTTACTAATAGCAATCGTATCGATCATTATATGGAGTACGCTATCTCGAGAGCTTGTAAAAACTTCAGGGGAGAAGAATAAATTAAAAAACAAGCGTAAAGTCATAACTTTAATGTCTGCAGGTACCTTATCAACCATTATTCTGACTATCTCCCTTTTTCAAAATTTCCAATCTTAAAATCCGATTTACATTTTTCACAGAACTTCCTTTGCATTGGAGGAGGTTCTTTTTGTGTCCAACTATAGAAAAAAGCATTACCACTTATTGCAGCAATGCTTTAATTAGCCATTTTATGAATTATTCTTTCACTACATAATGAAGCTCTACAAACTGATTAAAGGTTCTTAATCTTTTCAAAGAAAGGTCTAATTGATAATCCCCCTCTTTAAATAACGGAATGCCATTGCCTAGAATAGTTGGAGCTATTGTTACAATGATTTCATCAACCAATTTTTCTTTCATAAAAGAATATAATAGTTCTCCTCCACCAACAATCCAAATCGATTTTCCCTCTTCGCTTTTTAGCTTATCAGCAAATTTAGTGACATCTTCATTAACAAATTTTACATACTCTGTATCCTCAATAGAAGACTTTGTATATACATAACAGTTTTTGTTTTTATATGGAAATTCCCCTCCTTCTTGGTTCATAATCCAATCATAAGTCCTTTTACCAAGCAAAATGGTATCCACAGTTTCATAAAACTCGCTAATTCCGTTATCCCCTTCCCCTTCTACTTTGAATAGCCATTCAAGAGAGTCGTCTTTCGTCGCAATATATCCATCTAAGCTTGAGGCAATAAATAATACTAATTTTCGTTTTTCACTCATAAATTCTCCTTCAATAATGACGCCTTTTCATAAATAGTAGAATTAAATGTCTTTTTCCATCAAAACATTCGTAGTCTCATACCCTACTTTCTCATATAATCCTCGGGCTACTAGATTATGACCAAAAACATGGAGACCTATTTTTTTCAATCCGACCTCCTGCCCAACCATCTCTATTTGCTTTAGTGCTTCTTTGGCATAGCCATTCCCTTGGTATTTTTCTCTTATATGTATATCATAGATAAACCCTAGTTTTTCAGACTTTTGTGCGAGCCAAATAACGCCAACTGACTCGTCATCCTTTCGAATCGTGTATAAGAAATTCCGCTCCGTCTTTTCTCCTTGCGGCAAAAGTTTTGCATATTCCTCTTCCGCTTTTCTTATGGATTCTTCCTGCTTCCAATTTCCTGACAAAACTTTTTCTTGTGCATAGGTTTTAATTGCAGAAGATAGATATGTTTTATATTCATCAGAATTCATTAAATCTAATTTAATCATTGCTTATCACTCCCCCTTCACTTTTTATTCTAGTTTTTAACAATCGATTCCTGCTTTACCTAGCTTGGAAAAAATTTAAATAAGGAAAAAGCGATCCTTCCTCATGAAAGAATCGCTCCGTCTGTTATATAGCAACAGAAACTATTTTTCCGATGTCTCTGTATTTTTGCGATTTTTAACACCTTTACTCGTGTAAGGCTTGTTACTCTTTTTTTTGTTTGCACTAGCTTGCCAGCGATTCCAGCCCTTCTTATCTGTTCCTCTGCCTGTTCCGCCCTTACCTTTTGCTTTACTCATAGAATCAACTCCGATTTTCTTGTCCATTTACGTATCTATCATTAGTTAGTCTTATCCTTTTATTATGGTAAAAAAACATACATAATGAACTATAAGTATATAACAAGGAGTTAATGTTTGAAACAATTAATAATTTTTGTATATGATAATAAACTATTTTTTCTTCCACCAACCATAACATATTACAAAAGAAGCACTATTCTTTCTTAGATTAAGCACTCGTTCCTTTATACTTCACTATTGTTTTTCTTTCCAGCAACTACAACCCTATATACATCATAAGCAGTAAACACAACCACTATTCCCCAAAAATAGATACTGCTACCAATCGAATTATCACTAAATAAGACAATAAGGACGACAATCCAAAAACCGACCAATGAAACTATTCTGTTAACCATTTCAGATTTAAACATTTTTTTCACACCTTTTTGATCATTATGAATACTTATATTAGCTGCTATTCGCCTTATATTTTATAAGTTTGTTGAACAAATAGGTTTCAAAATGTTTGTTCGAATTTTCATTATCCACTTTTAATTAAATTTGCCAATTGTAAAATCATGAATAATCTCGACCACTTCAATTTTTCCATTGATCAAAAGCTCAGGTAGCTCATTTTTCTCGTTTCCTTTCCAATATTGCCGAGCCTGTTCTATTTTTTTGTGGAAAGGTGCAGCCTCTATAGTTGGCAATAGTTCTCCATCTCCTTCAAAATAATTCCCCATCACAAGAAGCTTAACAATCTGTAATACATTGCGGTTATAGGAATCAAATAATGCTTTCCATTTTAGAACCTCATCATAACTTTTCGCAGCATATAAACAAGCCAGCCTGGAAGGATAATCTGGATATTCCTGTAGCCTAACCATTTCGGTTATTACTTCTCTAATCGCTCTCATTGTATGCCCCGCATACTGAACAACAACTTCGGCATTTTCTTTATCTAAGTGTAAGCCTTCTTCTGAATAATAATCATTTAAAAGTTGCATACAATCATTGTTTTGATCATTTAAATGTTCTTTTTCAAAAAAGAAATGGTATAAAGTGTTTTTTTGGTGTTTTTCAAAGTTAATGACCTGTCCATGCGTCATTTTTTTATTTGTGACAAGATGATAGGCAGTGAATTCTTTCATGTCTCCTCCTCCTGTTTAAGACAAATTGGTATCATCAGAAAACAATTACCACTTTTTAGTTTCTTTCTCCCTTTTCAATGATTCGAGAATTTCCTTGTTTTGCTTCGTTACTTTTCCTAGTTTTACTTCTATTGATAGACAAGTAATAACTACTATAACTATTCCAATCGATATGATAAATACCATATATACACTGCTTTTTTCTTTATATTATTTTACTCATCTACTATATGCTAAAAAGAAATGTATATCCCCTCAAAGGACAACCTTTGTAAAATGTTCAACTATTGGAAAGGGATCATAAAAATGATGTAGCTGCTTTTTCCAATCCTGATATTCATTCGATTGTCTAAAGCCAACAGTATGGTCTTCTAATGTTTCCCATTGAACAAGCAGCAAATATTTCCCCTTTGCTTCCATACATCTCTGTAATTCATGGGAGATATATCCATTCATCGAAGAAATAATTTTTGATGCCTCGAGAAATGCTTCTTCATATTTTGACTCCATACCTTCCTTAACTTGTAACATCACAGCTTCTAGTATCATATATTTCTCCCTATTTTCTTTATTTAAATTATTGGATAAAACACTTATTTTTTTCGAATCACTTGCTGATTAAATTCCATATTCCTACACTTCTTTTTCGTGTTTTTCTGTTCATTAGAGATAATTGATAAATAAACAATTCGACATTTATTGCCAATTTCCTTGTTCTTTCTTGCCTCTCACATCACCTTTCAAAAAAAACGCATAAAAAAACTACCAAACTGGTAGTTATAATCTTGTAACAATCAAATTCTATTTTTTAAAACATCTAAATGAAGAGGATAGGTGCTATATGCGACTATTTTATTTTTGTATTTTTTCACAATATCTACATGATCGTGATAACTATTTAAGAATAATTTTATATTCTTATTTCCTTTTTTCGTATGAATAATGAGGGAATACTCAGCATTATTTGGATTGAGGTATGTTTCTTCACTTCCTGGATATAGACTATATTTTTCCCTGACAATCGCTTCATTAAATAGTTTTATTATCGTCTCTTTATTCTCCCCATCTACCTTCCTCTCGTTGTAGATGATTTCCGTTTCCAAATCATTAAGTTTTAAATGCATCTTATATTTATCCAAAAGCCAATCTACCACTCCAGTTGGTAAGCACGTCATTAAAACTTTTATCATACAAAATAGGGCTAATGCTATGATAGAAATCCAGGTCATTCTCATTCACTCCATACTTATTCAATTAACATTTCTACGATATTAATAGTACTAAATTTCTCATTCACATTGACCATCCAATTATCATATAAATTGACCATCCACTTTCAAATTATGCTGACTTCTCTATAAAAAAAGATGCAAAGTTGTTTTGCATCTCATCTGTATTATTCTCTACTGGACTTTAATGCTTCTGCAAATCTTCTTATCCCCTCATCAATATTGGTTCCTTTTTCTTTCGCATACGTAAATCGAACATAATGAGAGTTGGAACCCATAGTGGAGCCTGGTGCATAAATAACCCCATTTTTTAAAGACTCCTCCAATAAACGGTTTTCGTTAACTTCATTTTTTATTTTACACCACAAATGAATCCCGCCATTTGGAATGATGAATTCTACTTCTCCTTTTAAATAGGTATCTAAGCTTTCGATGATTTGATTTCTTCTACTTTCAAGTTGTTTAATTAAATGATTTAAATGGGATGCAAAGGAAGGCGATTCTAGAAAATCGTTTGCTATCCATTGGGAATAACTCGAATGTCCAAAATCAACCTGTTGCTTAGCATCGGATAATCTTTCAATCACTGGCTTTGGACCAATAATCCAGCCAATTCGAAGTCCAGAAGCAACAATTTTAGAGAGCGAGCTAATATATAAAACATTTCCATTTTCATCCATCGATTTCAGCGGAAAGACCGGTTTTCCAGAAAAAGAGGTTAAACTATATGGATCATCCTCTACTACTGGTATGCCATATAGGGAAGAAATTTCTAAAATCTCCTTCCTCCTTTTTTGACTGAGGGAAATGCCAGTTGGGTTTTGGAAAGCTGGGTTTAGAAATATCATTCTAATCCTGTGCTTTCTATGTAACGAGATTAAATCATCAGGTTTTATGCCGTTTTCATCTGCTGTCAAAAAATAGCTTTTAACTCCTGCTGATTCAAATAATGGCAGACTATAATGATAAGAGGGATCCTCAATCGCTACCGCATCCCCGGGTTTAAGCAAACATTGAATGATTAAATGCAATGCTTGTTGGGCTCCAGACGTTATCAAGATAGAAGACGGATTCGTATGCAAACCTCGAAATTCCTCCATATGATGGGCAATGGTCTTTCTTAGCACCTCGCTACCTTGTGGATGATCATAGCCTAATGACCCAATATAGGAGCGATCAGAAGTAATTTCCCGTAGCGATTTTAAAGGAAAAAGATCCTCTGAAAGCTCCCCACTAGCTAAATTGATCAAATGATGATCCACCATCTCTTTTCGTATCCGTTGCATGACAGGTACATTAGGCAGAAAAGATCCAGCTTCAATATAGCGATTCCAGCTAGGCACACGCTTTTTGGTTATTCCCCATATATCCTTACTGATTGTTGTTCCACTGCCGCGTTTTCTTTCAATTAATCCATTTGACTCTAACTCATCATAGGCTGCAACTACTGTACTTCTATTCAATTCTAGCAATTTTGCTAAAGTTCTTTCAGATGGCAACGGCTTGTCTAAAGGAAAAGATCCATCTGCGATACCATTTTCAATAAACTCAGCTAGTTGCTTATAAATTGCTTTTTTTATTTGTCGATTAGGTTTCCACTCCATTGTCTCCACACTTCTTTACCTCATATTGCATCCATATAGGACTGCTATCTAAATTATATTGTTTTCCATTATAACTTAATATTCTCCCTTTAAACAGCTATAGTGCTTTCCTTTTTTCCTATAGAATATTTCACTACTTTTTACTAATAAAGCTCAATATATCTTCCATCCTCATAAATCTCTTCTCCAGATACCTCTGTCCATTCTTCGGGGGTAAGACTTGTATGCGAGTCTAAATAAGCTTTTACTAAATGATATCCAGCGTTATACCCATAATTCTCAGGAAGTTCGTCCCCTCCATAGATTATTTCATAGGCACGGTATCCATCATAAAAATTCAATTCAGGCTCTACTAGTTCCCAATATTCTGTTAAGAAAGGATAGCTTGGATCTTCATACGAATTACCAGGGTAAACAACGTTTTCAAACATCACTGCTTTTCCTTCTAAAACTAAAATATCCAATACTGTATCAGAGCTTTCTCTATTAAAATACTTTTCCGTCCAAACACTATGATGGTATTCATGTGCTATTCCAACCTTCAAAAATTCTTCATCAAAAAATAACGTGTAAAGAACACTGATTTTCCCTGTTCCTTCGGTTACCATTTGTGGTAAATCAGGATCGTATGGAGTTGGATAAATGCATACATCTGTAGCTTTGTTTGATGGAATATAATTAGCGGATTCTATTAATGCTTCTTTAATTGCATTATTTATTTTTTCCTCATCCATTGTATTTATAATCGCGTTAACAAGTTCCATGTCTTCTGGAGGCTCGACTGAATATGTTTTCCCACTTCTTTCAAAGTATTCCCCATCCTGGTAGCATGCTTCAAAAACCGGTTCAATTACTTCTTCTTCAAATATTTGCTCTTTTGGAATAGTAGAATCTTTTTCTATCCTCTTTTCATAGTTGTCATATAGCTTATAAACATGTATAATATTAAATTCTTGATTTGTTTCAGGATGATTGTACGAATAAATCAACGTTTCATCTAAAGTTTTTTGATCAAATGATATCAGCACTGTACAAAAAAGTAAAACGATAAAAACACCAAATAAACGCATAAAATGTCTCCTCAATAATTACAAAGTAATGGATTACTTATGCCATTATATTTTTAAGGCAGTTGGTATAATCATACATTCTCTATTGCTATCTAAGCAATCATTTTTTAAAGATTGGGAAAATAAATGTATCAGTCCATTTATCTTTTTCCCACAAAAAAACAAACTGCAAATTCGCAGCTTGTCCTATCAATTTTTCCTTTTTCGCAATGAAGATTCTTGGAGACTATGATTGATATTTCGAGTTGAGCTTAGGAACACTTTTATAAAGTAACCATACACAAAGTGGCAGAACAATGAATGCTGGTAGAACACCAATCCACGCGTCTCTTTTGACTATTGTTAAAATCCATAGAATTATTATTACATAAGCGAAAAGTCCAACAGATAGTAGAACTACATATAAATGGAAATATATCGCAATGTATTTTGCATAGTAAATTGGCCTTTCAAGTAAAAATATAGAAATATATTTTAGTCTTACCAGTGTACTTGAAGTTTATTTCCATTTGGGTCATAAAAGTGGAAAAAGGCGTGACCATTATCTTCTTTTATATCCTCTACCTTAACTTGATTATCAATTAAGTGTTGATGAAATTTAGATAATTCTGGACTTGTAAAACCAATGCTAAATTCTTGTTTATTATCAATTGTAAAATGTGCAAATGTTTCATCTTCAGTAGGAACTAAGATAAGTAAAAAAGGTCCTTCATTCACTTTTATAATGGCAAGTTCCTCTGTATTGTTTAGCAACTGCAGCCCTAGTACATCTCTATACCATTTTGCAGACAGTTCTAGATCTTTTACAGGAATTCGAATATAATGTACTTGTTCAATAAATGATTTACTCATAGCCTTCTCCCCTTTATTTAATCCGGTATATCAATATTCCCTTTCTATATCCCTATTTCCTTCCGATAATTGAATTAAATTAACCCTATCTTTAACGGAGTGTTACCGGTGAAAGAACAACCGTTTGAAAAATTCAATAAACATTATTCATTTACAAACAAAAAGTCCATTCCTTAGAAGCTAATCTTCTCCTTAGGAAATGAACTTTTTCATCTTATTATTTTTTTCTAATAAAAGTCAATCCAATCGCTACAACCGATAAAACAATCGCGATAATGGAAAGAATCATATTTACATTTGTACCTTCATGTACATGCTCGGTATCCTCGTCTGAAGCATGATGATCATCTGCTGTGTCATCTGTTGCTTCATCCGTTCCATGGCTATGTCCATGACTATCAACCGTTTCATTGGATTGAGCAATACTTGTAATAGAATGAGGTAATTCAGAATCACTGTCTCCTGTCCACTCGACAATGCTGCCATCTGCATAGTATTGGAATGCATCCCAGGCAATATCGCCAGGCTCTTTAGGATTTTGTGCTCTAAAGGTGAAGTCGCGGTATTGACCAGCTTTAATTGCCGTATCTTCTGATTCCGCTTCCCAAGTAACTGTAGCAACTTTCCCATTATCATCTGTTGTTGTAGTCGTCTTCCAGCCATCCACTGGTGCATACATTTTGAATTCCACATTTTCCGGAATCTTGATTGTAACTTTGGTTGTATCCACATTTTTTTCAACCGGTATTCTTACTTGATATGTTTCCCAAGCCTCTGTTGTCGATTGAGAAGGATTTACTGTCACATGGGCACTCACTGGTAATGCAATGAAAAAGACAGCTGCAAAAGCAACTAGTACCGAAAATAATTTCTTGTTATGTATCATTTTTAAATCTCCTTTACTTTTTTACTGATTCCATAAAGAGAGGTTAACACTATATCTCACATGTTAACCTCCTTCATCATAACAAATCAAGTAACTTCATTCAAAGATAAAATAGCTGTTTTTGTGTCTATTCTGTGAACGTTTTATATCAAATGTATTTTTAACGAGCTATATCCTATTTTAGCCAAAATAAATCCTTTTTAATCTTCTACATCGCTTCAGGAGCGGATATACCTAGCAATCTTAATCCTTCTTTTAAAACAAGTGTTACAGCGTATACCAATGATAGTCTCGCTTGTTTCTCATCGTTTTCTTCCAAGATTTGAACATGTGCGTAGTATTTATTAAATGCTTTCGCTAAGTCGATAACATACTTGGCGATTTCAGAAGGATCATAATGCTCCATTGCTTTTTCCACACTTGTTGGAAAGTACATTAAACTCTTCACAATTGGAAAACTTCCATGATCCCACTGTAAGGCAGTAATGTTAGCTGGTTGGAAAAATTGTCCTTTCCGTAATAAGGAACACGCTCTTGCATGTGTATATTGGATATATGGTCCTGTTTCTCCTTCAAATTTAAGCATATCCTCTAAGGAAAATTCTATATCGGTTAACCGATAGTGCTTTAAATCATGAAAAATGATTGCCCCAGTTCCAACTTGCTTTGCTACTTCTTCTTTCTTTTTTAGAGAGGGGTTTTTTTCTTCGATATTTTTCTCTGCCAACTCGATTGCTGCTTGAAGGACCTCTTCTAATAGCACCACTTTCCCTTTTCTTGTAGACATTTTCTTGCCATCTTTCAGCATCATACCAAATGGAATATGAGCCATTCCTTTTGCCCAATCATAACCCATTTTTTCTAATACTTGAAATAACTGCTTAAAATGGAGAGTTTGTTCATTGCCTACCACATATAAGCTTTTCTTAAAATGGTAAATATCCTGGCGATAGATCGCTGCCGCTAGATCCCGTGTTGCATAAAGAGTTGCTCCGTCGCTCTTTTTGATTAAGCATGGCGGGAAGTCTTCAAGCTCTACCACCTGTGCCCCTTCTGATTCGACTAAAAGCTGCTTCTCCTTTAATAACTTGACAACAGCTTCCATCTTGTCGTTAAAAAAAGCTTCTCCATCGTTTGAATCGAATGTTATTCCTAATAGTTGATAGATTTTATTAAACTCTTTTAACGATTCCTTTCGAAACCATTTCCAAAGTATTGTCGCTTCTTCATTTCCCTGCTCCAAATAGTTAAACCATTTTCTCCCTTCCTCATTTAAGGCAGGATCTTCCTCGGCTTTCTCATGGAATAGAACATATAGCTTTAATAATTCTTTAATGGGATTTTTCCTTACTTCCTCTTCTATTCCCCATTTTTTATAGGCAACAATTAATTTCCCAAACTGTGTCCCCCAATCACCAAGATGATTAATGCGAATGGGGGTATAGCCATTTTTCTCTGCAATAAGGCCAAGGGCATTCCCGATAACCGTTGAACGCAAATGCCCCATTGAAAATGGTTTGGCAATATTAGGAGAAGACAAATCAATTGTCATTACTCCTTTGTCTTGCTGGATATCGCCATAACGCTCCTTTTGTTCAAGTATTTCCCCAATTACTTTAGAGGATAGCAATTGCTGATTTAAATAAATATTAACATAGCCGCCAACAACTTCAACATGAGCAATTAGTGGAGACTCGATTTTTCCGGCAATCTCTGCAGCAATGAGCTGCGGTGCTTTCCGCATTGATTTTGAAAGGGTAAAGCATGGAAAAGCCAAATCTCCTAAATGAGCAAATTTCGGTTTTTCCAATAGTTGTTCAATCATTTCCTTTGTTAAATCTAGATATGGTTCTAATACGTTTGCTATTTCTGATTTGATGTCCATCTATTCTTCTCCTTTTTAAAGATAAAATAAAAAAGCCCCCACCTCTTCCAAACGAAGAGGCGAGAGCTTAAATTCCCGCGGTACCACTCTAATTGCTATTTCCATAACCACTTAAATCAGTTAACGGCCTGTCACCGATCATTCCTACTTCCATTTTCAGAATGATATCTCCAAAGTGCGTTTCACTAATTGTTCTACATTAGGCTTCCACCATCCCTAATTCGCTATCGCTTTCCAATTAGCTAGTCTCTTTTTCAACGACTTTCCATATTTTTTCTTATTATACACACACTCTCCGGAAGAATCCAACACTTTTTTGCTTTTTAAAAAAATCTGGCAAGCGCCAATCTTTTCCATTTACATATAGTATGGAGGGAGGTGAAACAATAATGAATTTTCAAAATAGAGCTTTCGGTGGACATATAGGTGCAGTTGGTCCAGTTGGAGCTGGTGGATTTGCAGGTGTTGGCCATGGTGCTGTAGGAGTTGGAGCTATTCCTCTTGGTGCAGTTACGCCAGCAGCTGGCTTTACTGCAGGGAACCCACTAATTATTACTCCTTTCCATCATGTTCCTACTACTCATCAACAGCATTGGAATTATGGTCAAACTTTTCCCTCTTACTCTCAACCATATGGCTATAATCCAGCTTATTCTACTTACGGAAATTACCCATTTTATTAACTTAATGAAAAAGGCAACAACTAGACTCCCTTTAAAATCATAGGAATCTGGTTGCTGCTTATTTCAACTTTGAGCTATTATTCTGCAATAGTAGCTTTTTTGTTTTTTCGCCAGCCGAGGAAGGTTACTACTAATCCCCCAAGTGAAAGGATTATACCAGCAATGTATCCTACTAAACTTGCAGTACTAACATTATCCCCGTTTGGTGTACCGCCTCTTTCTTCCATCCCATTAAACGGGGTCATACCATTTTGATTATCCATTGAGAATCCATTGTTCTCTGTCGTATTGCTATTAGTATCTGAATCTGCATTTGTGTCTGTGTCTGTATTTGTGTCTGTATTTGT
>Ga0182738_1004132_pt1 | contig 16197 bp, 12 predicted proteins | sample eDN5th30CBELigMG_FD_128876 | JGI IMG/M metagenome (GOLD analysis project Ga0182738, IMG submission 128876) | Enriched Miracle-Growth compost microbial communities from Emeryville, California, USA - eDNA 5th pass 30_C BE-Lig MG (version 2)... ... | reverse complement strand
GCACACCCGCATGAAGGATGCGCTGGTGATGCTGGGCAGGTTGCCGAGCGCAGATGTGCGGTTGCCCTGGGTCAACCTGGGCGCTGAGGAAAAAGCGCGAATTGCGTCGGCGCTGCGGCAGGCAGGTCTGTTGAACGATAAAGCAAGCAAGGCTGCTTGATCATTGGCGCACATACTCCGCCGGGGCATGTGCGCCGCAATACTATTTCTAGGGGACAACAGAAAATGAAATTGCTACGCCATGTCCTGGCCGCCGCTTCCCTTGCGGCAACATGCTTCATATCAACTGCAGTGGCTGAACAGGCTTACCCGAGCCGGCCTGTGACGCTGGTTGTGCCTTTCACGCCAGGTGGAGCGACCGATACGGTTGCTCGCATCGCAGCCGACGGTTTGTCTCAGCGGCTGGGTCAAACAGTGATTGTTGTCAACAAGCCGGGGGCGGGCGGTGCCATTGGCATCGGGTTTGTCGCGAAGGCGCCCGCGGACGGCTACACGCTGGCGCTGGGGTCTATTGGGCCCATGGCAATCAATCCCAGCCTGTATGCAAATCTGCCCTACAACACGCGCCGGGATTTCGCGCCTGTCATCAAGCTGGCCGATACCCCGCTGGTGCTGGTCACCCGGCCCGACAAGGGGCCATCCACAGTGGACGAGTTGCTCGCAGCCATTCGTGCCAAACCAAATGCGCTGAACTATGGATCAGCTGGCGTGGGCAACATAACGCACCTGGCAGCGGCGTATTTTCTGAACCGCTCCGATGCCTCAGCCACGCATGTTCCCTATCAAGGCAGCGCTCCCGCAATACAGGATTTCCTGGGCGGGCAGCTGGACTTCATGTTTGATCCTCTGCCCTCGGCCACGCCTTATGTGCAGTCCAGACGATACAAGGCTCTTGCAGTAACTAGCGCCAAACGTTCCTCGGTTCTTCCCGACGTGCCATCGCTCCAGGAGCTTGGCTATGGGCCATTGGACATACGATCATGGTTTGGGATTTTCGCGCCGGCAGGCACGCCCGAAGCAATTGTCGTGAAGCTGAATCATGGGCTCAATGCCATCTTTGCCGAGCCAGCCGTGAAGGACAAGCTGAAGCAGCTGGGATACGACAGCGAGCCGAATACGAGCGATGCGTTCGACTCGTTCGTGAAAGAGGAGATAGAACGATGGCATGTCATTGTGGATCAGGTGGGGGCGAAAGCCGATTAAGGTTTATGCTGGCCGCGATATAGCCAGCCCATCAGGCGGCCACCCCTGATTCCCAGAATCCGGGAATCCGCCTACGCCAGCCCGGCGCCCAGGGAGGAATGGAAGGCGGTGCTGTCCCGTGCGGTTACGTCGAATCCCAGGTCTTGCGCTGGCGTGACTGTCGTACCCTGCATGCGGGCGATAAGCGCCTGCGCGCCCGCATGGCCTATATGCGCTCCATTCACTCGTATCGTGGAAAGTGCGGGAATGGTATCAATGGCGAGAGCCTGGTCGCCAAACCCCAATACGCCAAGCTGTTGCGGCACCTTGATGCCCAGGGCGTGCGCATGTGCAAGTACGCCGCAGGCCAAGGCATCAGAACTGCAGAAGGCGGCATCGGCATTGGGCGCCTGAGCCAGCAGTGCGCGTAGCGCTTCGCGCCCGCGGCCTGCTTGTGGGCTGCTTTCGGAGAAAATGATCTGTGGCGGTTCGGGGGCATTCGCCTCGGCGGCGGCACGCAGGAAGCCTTGCGCGCGTCGGTGGGCGCGGCTGTCATCCGATCTCAGAATCGCAGGCCGTTGATAGCCGCATGCGCGAAGGTGTCGGAATGCCGCCCGACCGGCATCTTCCTGAGAAAAACCGATGACCATGTCCAAGGGGTGTGGCGTGTAGTCCCACAGCTCCACCACCGGGATGTCCGCGTTCAGAAGCAGGCGCCGTGTCCGGGCTGTGTGTTCGATGCCGGTCAACACGACGCCATCTGGTCGCCGGCTGAGCATGGCTGCCAGCCAGGTTTCTTCGTGTTCAGGATCGTAGTTCGAAATTCCAAGCGTTGTTTCGTACCGCTGTGCGGCCAACGTGGTGATGAGTGCGTTCACCATATCTGAGAACAAAGAGTGACCCACGGACGGCACGATCGCCGCCACCAGCCGCGTTTGCCGTGATGCCAGACCGCCCGCCAGGGAGTTGGGCACATAGCCCGATTGCTCCACTGCCTGCTCTACCCGCGCGCGCGTGGCTGGCGCGACCAGCTCAGGCCGATGCAACGCGCGAGAAGCTGTAATGGGCGAGACACCGGCCAAGCGGGCCAGATCTTTCAACGTCGGAGCGGGCGAGCCATGCGCGGAACGGTTTGCCATGATGTATCCAAACTGATAATGATTGCGTTGTCATGATATTAATTGGTTTTATCATTTCAAGGCATGATATTTAGGGTAAGCACTTATAGAGACTGGCGCAGTGCTATGAAATGATTGCGCAATCATTCATAAAGGCAGGAGACCCTGATGTTCAAATTTGTGCGTGGCCGACGTGCGGCCATGTCAGTTGCGTTTCTGGCCGCGCTGGCTCCATTGGCGGCATATGCCCAGACCGCATATCCGAGCAGGCCCATTACCTTGGTGGTTCCATTTCCACCTGGCGGGCAAACAGACGTGGTGGGGCGGCTCATTGGCGAGCGGTTGTCGCAGCGCCTGGGGCAGCCGGTCGTTGTGGAAAACAAGCCAGGGGTCAACGGTTCTCTGGCATCTGATGCTGTTGTGCGCGCCAAGCCGGATGGTTACACGTTGGTGATAGGAGGCCCGGGAACACATGCGATCAACCAGTTGGTCAATCCGAATGTAAAGTACGACGCCCGCAAGGACTTCACCCATATCGCCATGCTGGGCCGTGTGCCGATGTTGCTGTTGGCGTCGCCGTCGCTTAAGGCGGGCACGGTGGCTGAGGTGGTCGAGTTGGCCAAGGCCAAGCCAGACTCTTTGAACATGGCGCTGACTGGCATTGGTTCGTCCAGCCACATGACCACGGAGCTGTTCAAACAATCTGCGGACATAACCTTTACCAACGTGCCGTACAAAGGGGATATGCCCGCCATGACGGACGTAATGGGCGGCCAGGCGGATCTGCTGTTTGTTCCGGCTACCTCCGCGATTACATTCGTGCAGTCAGGCAAGCTGCGTGCATTGGCGGTAACAGGCGAAAAGCGTCTGGATTCACTGCCTGACGTGCCTACCATGGCTGAAGCGGGCCAGCCGCAGGTGGTCAATTATTCCTGGACCAGTTTGGCTGGGCCACCGGGAATGCAAGCTGACATTGTCCAGAAGCTCAACGCGGCGTGCCAGGATATTCTGGCTGAACCCAAAGTTATTTCGCAGCTGGCCACCATGAGCAACGAAACCACACCGGGCACACCCGACCAGGCAGCCAGCTTCATCAACTCGGAAGTTGCGCGTTGGATAGATGTGGTGAAAAAAGGCAACATTCAGGTTCTGTGATCATGCTTGCAATCAATCATTTCAAACGTGCGCTGCGCGCTGGCAGCGCGCAGATTGGCCTCTGGTCCACTATTCCCTCGCCCTTTGTTTGCGAGCTGATCGGTGGCGCTGGCTATGACTGGGTACTGCTGGATACCGAACACACGCCCACGGATGTGCCGTTGATGTTGAATCAACTGCAGGCTGTCGCCGCGGCACAGCCTGCGCAGGGTGCTTTGCCTACTCATGCTGTTGTACGTCCCGCGTGGAACGACCCGGTACTTATAAAGCGATATCTGGACATTGGCGCGCAAACGCTGCTGCTTCCCTTTGTACAGAATGCGCGGGAAGCCGAGGCCGCCGTGCAGGCCATCCGCTATGCGCCTGGAGGTATCCGTGGCATGGGCGGCTCCACTCGCGCGTCCAACTTTGGCCGCACTGCGGACTATGTGGCACGCGCCGCGGACGAGCTGTGCCTGCTTGTGCAGGTGGAAACCGCCGAAGCGCTGGACCAGATTGAGGCGATCGCGGCAGTTGATGGCATCGACGGTATCTTTATTGGCCCGGCGGATCTGTCCGCCAGCCTGGGCTATCCCGGACAGGCGCGGCATCCTGATGTCAACCGTATCATTGACGATGCTATCCGTCGTATCCGTGCTTGCGGAAAGGCGCCCGGCATTCTTATGGTGGATGAAGCGCGGGCGCGGGAATGCCTGGATCTGGGCGCCCGGTTTGTTGCGGTGGCATTGGACACCATCTTGCTGCGGGATGGGCTGGATGCGGCCGCCGCGCGCTTTCGGGACGGAGCGGTAAAGCAGACTGCCTCCAGTGGCTACTGAGGAAGTCCACATGTGCTTCGATACCTCGGCATGGTTGTCGCGGGCGCGCGCGCTCATCGGTGAGGCAAACGTCTTGTGCGCCGACAATGGCGATGATTTGTCCGCTTATACCAAAGACTGGCGCAACAAGTTCCAGGGACAGGCATTGGCGGTGCTACGCCCAGCCAGCACTGCCGAGGTGCAGGCTGTTGTGGGCTTGGCGGCGGAAACAGGCGTTTCGATTGTCCCGCAAGGCGGTAATACCGGCATGTGTGGCGCATCGGTTCCAGGTGTCGATGGCCCTCAGGCCATCCTGCAGTTGGGTCGCCTCAACCGTATTCTGGAAATCGACACCGAGAACAACACCGCCACAGTGGAAGCGGGCTGCATTCTTCAGGTTTTGCAGGAGCGGGCAGCCGCCGAGGGACGATTGTTCCCGCTGTCTCTTGGGGCTGAAGGCTCTTGTCAGATCGGGGGAAACATCGCCACCAACGCTGGAGGCGTGCAGGTGCTGCGCTACGGCAATATGCGCGATCTGGTGCTGGGCCTGGAAGTGGTGTTGCCCGATGGCGAGCGCCTTGACTTGCTTCGCGGCCTGCGCAAGGACAACACTGGATACGATCTCAAGCAATTGTTCATCGGCGCGGAAGGCACGCTTGGCATTATCACTGCGGCCACGGTAAAGCTGTTTCCGGTGCCAGGGGCGAAGGCGGTTGCCTTTGCTGGCGTGAGCTCCATTGAACAGGCGGTAAGGCTGCTGGGTGCCATGCGTGCTCGCTTGGGAGATCGCTTTTCGGCTTTTGAGCTGATTTCCAGGCAGGCGATCGATCTTGTGCGTTGCTATTTTCCTGATACGCCCGAACCCCTGGAAAGCAGCTGGCCCTGGTATATCCTGATGGAGGCGGCGGACGGCGGCAGCGACGAGGCTCTGGGGGATGCCATGCAGGTTGCCTTGATGGCCTGCCTGGAGGAAGGGTGTCTGGAGGATGTGGCCCTGGCCGGCAATATATCTCAAGGCCAGGCGTTGTGGATGCTGCGTGAGAATGTGACACATGCGCAGCAGATGGATGGCGGCAACATCAAGCACGACATCTCGCTACCGATCTCACGTATTGCGGTCTTTGTGGATGAAATGTTGCCACGCCTGGCGCAGGCATTCCCTGGCGTGCGGCCCATCGTCTACGGGCACTTGGGCGACGGAAATCTGCACTTTAACGTCAGCGCGCCGCTCGGTGTCGAGCCCGCCGCCTGGCAACTCAAGACTGACGCGCTCAATACGTTGATTCACGACGCGGTGGCCGCCTTACGCGGAAGCATCAGCGCAGAGCACGGCATCGGTCAGCTCAAGCGGCATGAACTTCCTGCCTACAAGTCATCTGTCGAGCTGGACATAATGCATCGGATCAAGCATGCGCTTGATCCGAAAGGCATGATGAATCCAGGCAAGGTGTTGTAGAGAAGATGCGATGGTAGGTCCGCCGACGGCAAGCGCTACGTCACTCCAGATCCGGATGCCGATCCGTCAATCGCTGGCGGCGTGTCCTGAGTACCTCGATTTGCTGTTCCAGCGCCTTGATCTCCTCGTCAACCTCCTGCACGGTCTGTTCAATATGGTCATAGGCCTGTTGCAGCAGCGCTCTGGCTTCGCGGGGGTTTGAGGCCGTGGGTGTATCGCCGCGCAGGGGCCGATTGGCGGTTTCCGGAAGATAGACCGAGGTAATCAGACCGATCACCGACGCGACCATGAGATAAATCGCGGGGATCATTAGGTTATTCGTTGTTTCCACCAGCCAGGCGGCAATGGTCGGCGTCAGACCCGCGATGATGATTGCCACATTGAATGAGCTTGCCAGCGCACTGTAGCGAATCCGCGTGGGAAAGAGGGCTGGCAGGGTTGCTGCCATGACGCCAATCAGGAAATTGAGAAAGATGGCGATCAGCAGCAGACCCAGGAAGATCAGGCCGATATTGTCATGACCGATCAGCTGGAAGGCCGGAAAGGAAAAAATCAGCAGGCCCAGGCTGCCGATCAGCAAGAACGGCTTGCGGCCAATTTTGTCACTGAAAAAACCAACGACAGGTTGTACGAACAGCATCCCTATCATGACTACGACGATGATGAGTACGCCGTGATCTTCGGAATATCCCAGGCTGCTGGACAGATAGGTTGGCATATAGGTCAGCAGCATGTAGTAGGTGACGTTGGTGGTCAGGACCATGCCGATGCAGACCAGCAACGGTCTGCGGTACTTAGAGAATATCTCCAGGAAAGACACGGTCGGCCGTTCCTTGATGGCATCGCGGTCTTCCTTCTCCATTTTTTCGAGTTGCTGGGTAAAGGCGGGTGTTTCTTCCGCGGCATGGCGCAGATAGAGGCCCAGCAGCCCCAGCGGTCCTGCGATAAAGAAGGGAACGCGCCAGCCCCAGTCCAGGAAAGGCTGCTCGCCCAGAATCGTCTGCAGCAGGACCACCAGGCCCGCACCCAGGACAAAGCCTGCAATCGAGCCGAAATCCAGCCAACTGCCCAGGAACCCGCGCCGTCGGTCGGGCGCATACTCGGCCACGAAGATCGCCGCTCCCGTGTATTCGCCACCGACCGAGAAGCCCTGCGCCAGCTTGCACAGCAACAGTATGATGGGCGCCCACAGGCCAATGCTGGCGTAGGACGGGATCAGCCCGATGCAGAAGGTGCTGATCGCCATGATAATGATGGTGAGCGATAACACCTTTTGCCGGCCGAATCGATCGCCCATCAGGCCGAAGAAAATCCCGCCCAGCGGGCGAACCAGAAAAGGTACGGAAAAAGTGCCCAGCGCCGCGATTGTCTGGACGGCAGGCGATGCATCAGGGAAGAAGACCTTGCCCAGGGCAAAGGCGACGAAACCATAGACGCCAAAATCGAACCATTCCATGGCATTGCCCAGCGCCGCGGCCGTGACGGCTTTCTTGAGCTTGGCGTCATCGACAACGGTGATGTCATCGATATGCAGAGGGCGAACGTCCGAGGTTTGAGCGGCGGTTTGAGTCATAAGTCTGCTTCCCCTGGCAGGTAACGTACAGAATTTACACTGGCATTGCGCGCAGTAGATATCCGGTTTGCGTTTCTGAGTTGTTGGTGATCAACATATTCAAACATACCAATATGACCATAGGGCCCACTCGCGGCCGATGTCAATTGATCCGTGCTGAACCTCGTTAGGCAGACGCTCGCGCCTGTCTGCCAATATAGGCAGGCATCTGAAAAGTACTGATGAGAACGTATTCGTCGGGAATGCTGACGTCTCTCCGGAAAATAGAGGAGCAGGGCAGGGGCAGATTCGACTGAGCGGACGTGACCGGACATTTGCCTTTACAGTTACATAACGTTGCATATTAATGGTATTTAGGGCGTGCATTTTATGAAATACGAATCGTTATTGTACTTAGATGATATTTTTTAGGACCTTACAAGGCTCTGTGTTTCTGGCAATTTTGCGGAACAAGTATGTCCGGAAATCTCTGGATGGAGGTGCTACGTGTCAGACGAGGGTATTTACGATTTTATTGCCATCGGTCTAGGACCTTTCAATCTCAGCCTTGCATGCTTGATTGAGCCGATAGATAGCTTGAACGGAATATTCCTGGAGCGTAATGCATCATTCGAATGGCATCCCGGCATGCTGATCGATAATACAACATTGCAAAGTCCTTTTCTGGCCGATTTGGTCAGCCTCGCCGATCCTAAAAGTTCGTACAGTTTCCTAAACTATTGCAAGCAAGAGGGGAAGATATATTCGTACTATATACGTGAAAAATTATACTTGACGCGTATCGAGTACAACTGCTACTGCAAATGGGCTGCTGCGAGGTTGCGAAATATCCGATTTGGCCACGATGTTCATAACATAACTTACGATGTCCAAGGTAAACATTACGTTGTTACCGGCGCGAAGGGTTCAAATCAGGATCCATTCACCTATTGCTGCCAGAAACTAGTGCTGGGAGTCGGGTCAGTGCCTGCTTTTCCACCCTGCTGCTCCGATCCAGAACACCATTACTTGCACTCGTCTGAATACATTGCATATAAGCATCGACTACACCAATGTGAGTCAATCACTATCGTTGGAAGCGGCCAAAGTGCAGCAGAAATCTACTACGACTTGCTAAATAATTGCGATGAGCACAACAGTGTACTGACATGGCTGACGCGGTCACCTCGATTCTTCCAAATGGAAGATACAAAGTTCGCACTGGAAATGGTTTCTCCAGATTACATAGATTACTTCTTCAATTTGCCCGACCCCATTAAGAGTGAACTTGTTAGTAAGCAGGGCAGCTTGTACAAAGGGATCAACGCTAAGTTAATTAATCAGATCTATGATTTGCTAGACAAGCGTTATTATCTGGGAAATTTTCGCACACATCTAATTGCTAACTGCGAAATCCAAGCCTGCCGCTACAACCACAAGGATAACCGCTATGAGCTGGAGTTTGAGCAAATCGAGTGTCGTGATCGTTACAAACATAAAACGGATGTAGTGCTTTTCGCGACTGGCTATAGCCCAAATGTTCCGTCGTTTGTTTCCGGCATACGTGAGCGGATTCGATGGGATCAGCATGGCCGGTATAAATTATTACGCAACTATGCAGTCGATCTGAATGGTAATGAAATCTTCATACAAAATGCGGGATTGCATACTCATGGACTAACTAGTCCGGATTTGGGAATGAGTTGTTATCGAAATTCGTGGATCATACGTGAGCTAACAGGAACCGAGCATTACAAAATTGAGCGACGTATTGCATTGCAAGATTTCAAAGTGCCCAATTGCGAACCATTTGTACGCATATCGGAGCATGCATGAAGTTCAAGAAATATATAATTTCTATGATCGCGTTTGCTGCTGCGAGTGACGCAATCTTGATTCCTTTCTATCCTCAATTTTTCAATTTGCGCTATGGCATTGCGAGTGCTGCGCATGTGGGGATATATGTAGCTGCCATCTCCATCGCAGTTATGAGTGCACTGCCATTCTGGGCGAGTTTTGCGCGTCGACTAGAGCCATTAAAGCTGCTTATGTGGACCCAGTTGGCGGCAGGTGCATTTAGTCTAGCTAGCATTTGGGCTCCTACGGTAGTCTGGTACTGGGGGCTGTCTATGCTGATGTTCATGTGCAAGAGCAGCTATCTCTTGCTATATCCATATCTAATGCGACTCACGCACAAAGGGAATCATGCTCGAACGGTGGGCGTCATTTCAGTGGTGATGTATGTCGGTACGATCTCCGGCACGTTGGCAGGAGGTTTCGTGCTGCAAACCTGGGGGCCACTGGGCACCATTATGGTTATGGCAGCGGGCGATTTCATGCAGATGGCGGTTTGCGTCTATCTATTATGCAGCAAGATTATGCTATCTAGTCGTACGTCGAGTGCGTCTGACATAGGAATGGTATCGGCGATTTCCGAGCCCGTCGTTCGGCGTGTACGTCTACCGATCCTTCGGCTGGCTTTGGTCATGTTGACGTTCGACTTTGGATGTTTTGTGATACGTCCATTTTTTTCTATGCGTTGGCAAATGATTTCAGATCAAGGATCCGAAATTGTGTCGAGCATCGTGTTTGCTATACCCGGTATGCTGGCCCTCATTGCATTGAGTGTAAACAGTTGGGTAAGCAAGCGGCACGGTCGATTGTCTGGCCACATAGGAGGAAATTTATTATTCGGCGTTGTCGGTTTGTTGATGCAAGCTGCATCGGACCCGGCTCTGGTTGTCGTTGGGCGTTGCATATATGGATGGACTGTATTTCAGATAGCAGTGAAACTGGAGGTCAATTTATTTCGCCTAAGCAGCCCTAAGTATTATGCGGAGGATTATGCAGTTATGAATCTTTTTCAGAATTTTGGCGTCCTTTTGTCGTCCTTCGCGGCAGGATCGATAGTAGATCTCTTTGGCTTTTACGCACCATTTCTAGTTGGAGCCGCGGCGTTTATTTTGGCTGGGGTTCTTTATCGGCTAATTCTGAAAATTCCCAGTGTTATACATATGGAAGAAGCAGAACGCAGAGTACCGCGCTACCACATAAAGGCGTCAAACCATGCTAACTGATTTGTACGCCCGCAGCGCGCATCGGAGAGAAAAGGATAGCGACTCGTATCTAGATAGCTCGGGTTTTGTTCTGAGGAGGCTAAAAGTTCCACAGGATATTGTCACGCTACACGATTGGTTTACTCAAGATTACGCGAAGTTTTGGCTTATGCAGGATAAGACGCCGGCAGAAATTGCTGTGTTTTATCAAAGGTTGCTGAACTCCGGGAGTGCCTCGGCCTATATGGGGTTACGTGAGGGTCAGCCAGCCTTCTTGGCTGAATGTTATGACCCATTTCATGATCGCATCGGTCGATATTATTCACCTCAATTCGGTGACCTTGGCATGCATTTTATCGTTGGCCCAATGACTCATCATGTGCCGGGATACACTCGTTCGGCATTCCGAGCGTTAATGTGTTTTATGTTTCAACATCTAGGAGCGCGCCGTATCGTAGTTGAGCCCGATATTAATAACCACAAAATTCATGCGTTGAATCTGTCGGTGGGTTTTTCCTATGATCGCGAAATTCTCCTTGGGGATAAGGTTGCTTCCTTGGCGTTCTGCACACGTGAGCAGTTCGAAGATGCGTTAAAGGCCAGGTTGAAGGAGGGTTATATATGAAATCCGCTATATCAAATCAGTTTTATCAACAGCCCGGTTTGGAGACAATGCATTTGACCCCAGAAAGCTGGGCGGCTAGTAATCGTAAGTTGATGCGTAAGGTATTGTCTGAGTACTCGCATGAGTTAATCCTAGAGCCAGCCTTGAAGGAGCTAGGACATAACGGCTTGAATTGCTATCAAGTCAAGAGTGACGATAGCCGTACCACCTACACGTTTTCTGCTCGGATACTTGCACTTCGACACTGGCTCATTGCGGCGGATTCGATTGCTCGTGAACGCGATGGTCAGTTTCTGCCTTTAGATGTGTTGCAGTTCATTATCGATGTTCGGGCTCGACTGATGATTAAAGATGAATTGCTCCCAATCTATTTAGACGAGATAAGCAGCACTTTATATGGCGCTGCTTATAAGTCAACGAAAGTCGATGCCCCTAACGTGGCTGAACTCGCTCAAACAGATGATTTTCAGCGTATTGAGATGGCGATGAGTGAGGGGCATCCGGGGTTTGTAGCTAATAATGGTCGACTAGGTTTCAGCGCAGTAGACTATCGTGCTTATGCCCCGGAGGTTGGTACACCCATACGAGTGCTATGGCTAGCAGTGCATAAAGAGAATTCTACCTTTGCTAGTCTACCGGGTTTGGATTATCGACGTTTAATGAATGAAGAATTGGATCCGAAAACCATAATACGCTTTGAGCAAATTATATTCTCTCTAAAATGTGATCCAGATGATTATTACTTTATGCCGGCTCACCCGTGGCAGTGGCAGAACAAGCTTTCTATTGCATTTTCTTCATATATATCGACACTAAAAATCATCTGCTTGGGATACAGCGACGACGAGTACCTAGCACAGCAATCTATTCGCACGTTCTTTAACATTAGTAACTGCAATCGGCGTTACATAAAAACATCTCTGTCTATTCTGAATATGGGGTTTATGCGTGGGTTATCACCCTATTACATGCTCGGTACCCCGTCCATCAACCACTACATCAATAGGTTGCTCGCCGATGATAATTATCTTCGCGATAATGGCTTCAGCATACTTCAAGAAGTAGCCTCACTAGGTTTCCGTCACTTCTACTATGAGGACGCAGTTGCGGCGGAAAGCCCATACAAAAAAATGTTCTCGGCACTATGGCGCGAGAATCCTCTGCAGCGCCTGCGTGCGGGTGAACGATTGATGACTATGGCTGCTCTCCTGCATATAGACCAACAAGGCGCAGCCCTATTGCCAGAGCTGATTCGTCGCTCCGGACTAACTGCGAAAGCTTGGCTGAGAAACTATTTGCAGGCATATTTGGCACCTCTTTTACATTGCTTCTATCAGTACGACTTGGTTTTTATGCCGCATGGCGAGAACGTACTTCTCGTCATGGACAACTGTATACCTGTACGTATCATTATGAAGGATATAGCTGAAGAAGCGGCAATATTGAACATAGAGGCCCGACGACACATGCCGGAACTAGTAAAGAGATTGGCCGTGGACGTGCCAAACAATATGAAGTTATTAGCTATTTTTATTGATGTGTTCGATGGTGTGTTGCGACATGTTAATCAGGTGCTTGTCGAAAGCCTGTGTTGTGAAGAGGATATTTTCTGGAAGGCAGTAGCAAATTGCGTGGCTGACTATCAGGCGTTGAATCCTAGAAACGCCGTGAAATATGCTGAGTATGACATATTTACTCCGGAGTTCGAGCACTCTTGCCTAAACCGTTTGCAGCTCGGCAACAATTTGCAGATGGTCAACCTTAGCGATCCCGCCGCTAATCTAAAAATGGCAGGAAACTTGCAAAACCCCATTGCCCGATTCCGCCCTATAGCGGCTGTTCAACATAGCAGGGGCACTACTATCAATTAACCAGTCTGATGTTGCACGTTACAGGCGACTTATGAGCATCTGTGACCTTACGAGAGCCGATGATAGAGACCAATCGTTCTGAGCTGGATAGATTACTCTCACGGGCGGAACAGAATCTGCCTGGCCTGTTATACCCGCTGTCGGCTCCTAATGGCTTGGGGCTTACGACGACCGCTGGCGATTCCGGCCTATTTGCTATGCGTGATTATTGGGTGCGGGCGCATCCCGAGGCAGGAGCACATTATCTTGCTATGCGCTGTTGGGGGTTGGCCATCTGGCAGCCTATTTATCTCTGCGTATTGACGGCCCACTTGGATACTCAGGTTCCTAGGTTAAACGGCGTGTGGCAAAGCTGGTCTGATAAGGATGGCTTAACACATGGTGTCTGGCTGCCGTCTCACATGCCACATACCGGGACTCTGGATGAGCGTGTCGTATACGGAGTATCCGAGATCGTATATTTTTGCGGCCTCATGCTTCGTGCCATGAGCGCTGTACTTCCCGTGAACAATAGGGTCGCCGAAGCAACAATAGCCGAATGTGTATTGGCTGCTTTGTTACTAGCGAGATGCCGGATGAGTATAGATACTGTCGAGACCCAATTCTGGGCGGATCGATGGTTGAACGGTATTGGAGTTGCCAATGGCTGCGGTCTATTGATCTACCGGAATGCGAGAGGCGATCCGGCACTCATGCTGGATAGGACGTTGTGCTGCCATCATTTTCGTCGCTGGGACGGCGATATGTGTGCAAGTTGCGTCAAGTTAACCAGAGAAGAGCGCATCTCTCGCATGCTGGACGGCGCAATGTGACTTTATCGCGACTTGTTGGCCTTGGGAAGAGTCATGACCGATACCATCATTACACGCCTCATGTTTGCAGCAAAACGCTACCCACTGCGAAAAATACCTTCACGACTGAATAGGCAACTGGCGATATTAATCGTTAGTGGCCTGGGTACGGGATCACCTGTTTATGCCCGAGGCTCGGTGCCGGCGCCAGGAGAAGTGCAGCCGCTGCCGGCGGTAACCGTCACTGGAACTCGGATGGATGAAACATGGCAGCATCTCGGATCGCCGGTTGATAGTGGGGCGCTGGGTACGCGCGATAATCTCGAAACACCGTTCTCATCGTCGATCATCACAAGCACGGATATCGAAGAACGCCATATCAACAAGCTGGGCGATGCCTTTTCGACCGATGCCTCAGTGTCCGACAGCAGTGCTGCCTATGGTGCCTATGCGAGCTATCTTACGGTGCGTGGCCTGGCCCTGGATTGGCAGAATTCCTTCCGTATCGATGGAAAACCATTCATCAGCTACGTCGTCACGCTGCCATACGAGCAGTTCGAGCGCGTTGAGCTGCTGAAGGGGGCTACCGGTTTTATGTACGGCTTTGGCTCGCCTGGTGGTGTCGTGAACTATATAAGCAAGAAGCCGACGAATGTGCCCGTTCGTGATGTAACGCTGGGTGTTGAGTCTAAAAGCTTGTGGCGAGAGAGTGTCGATCTGGGCGGACGCTTGGGCGGCGATGCTCGATTCGGCTATCGGCTCAATGCAACACATCAGGAAGGCACGATCTATAACAACGGGAGTATCAAGCGCAACGCAGTATCGCTGGCGATCGATGCGCGTTTGACGGATCGCCTGGCCTGGGATTTTCAGGGCATGTACCAGGACACGAAGGGGGCGAATACCGACCCGTCGATTTATACCGGACTGCTGCCCGGATACAAGCTGCCCTCTGCGGTACATGGCGACAATCGGCGACTGGTGGGTGACGGCACATTCTTCGATAACGCGTTCCGGTTCTATTCCTCAGGATTGAAATATGAGGTTTCACCCGACTGGATATTGAGTACCAGCTACAGCCATGCGTCTACCAGGACGCGGCGCAACGAGGAAGTGCTGCAGATTACTGATGAATCCGGTCGCTACCACGTGATTGGTTCGGACTATGGCGAGGCGTATCAGTTCAACTTTTGGCAGGCTATGCTGCAAGGTAAGTTTCAGGTTGGGGCGACCAGGCACAATATTGTGTTGGGCGCATCGTGGCAATCGCAGAAAAACGATTATGCGGGCAACGGCTTTTATCAGCAGATAGGTGCTGGTTCCTTATCGACACAGAACGCTGCCTCGTATCACAGTATCGGCACCATAAACCGCTTAGGCCTATATAGAGGTGCCGAGATCTCCCAGAAGGCGGTTTTTGCGAGTGACACGGTACATCTATCCGATAGGTGGTCGATACTGGCAGGGGTGCGCCATACCAATTACGGTCAGAAGGCCTTTGGCTCCGACGGCAATCAGACTTCGTCGTACGACAAAAGCGGCGTGCTGACGCCGACGGTGGCGTTCATGTACAAGATCGAGCCACAGACTATGGCATATGTGAGCTACATTGAATCGCTGGAGCAGGGTGCATCGGTTGGAGCCAGTTACGCCAACTACGGCGCGCAGTTGGAGCCCCTCAAGAGCCGCCAATACGAAATCGGCATCAAGAGTCAGAATGATCGCTGGACGGCGGCTGCCGCGCTGTTTCGCATAGAAAGAAAAGCAGAATATCCGAATGCTGACAACGAAATTGTTCAGGACGGGCTGTCGGTCTATCAAGGTGCAGAACTCGGCGCGTCGTTGCGGCTTGGCCCCTGCTGGGAAATAGGCGCTGATGTGATGCTGCTGGATACGAGCTACAAGAGGGGGGCGGATAACATCGGTAACCGGGTCGCTGGCGCACCCAAGTTTGTCGCGGCTACTCAGGTTTCGTATCGCGTGCCCCGGGTTCCTGGCCTCAAGCTCCTGGCCAACGCCAAGTACACTGGCAGTACGATGCTGCGGCCGGGCAATGATGTTGAAATTGGTGAATACACGATTTTCAGTATCGGGGCTAGTTATGACACTACCATTAGCGGTTATGACACTACATTCCGTCTGGCGGTCAACAACCTTGCGAACAAGCGCCATTGGCTGTTTCAGTACGCGGATTACATCAAGGCCGGTGACCCTCGTCGCGTAAGTCTGACGACCACCATGCGATTCTAGATTCTTTTGTGTGACTGCCTTGGGCCGCCAGCCAAATACCTCAACGTGGCGACGAGGCTGCCAGCTTGATCCCGAAAGCAATGAAAATGCTGCCCGTAAGCCTGTCCATCAGTTTCAGTGAAGATGGTCGAGAGAGAAGCCTGCCCAGGGGCGCGGTGGCTGCGATCAGAACGGCGAACCAGATGAGGGTCAGTATGATGTGTAGGCAGGTAAGAAACAGCGAATAGGCTGCCACACTGGCTCCGGCGGGTATGAACTGAGGCAGGAAGGTGATGTAGAACACGCCTATCTTGGGGTTAAGCATGTTCGTCAGGAAGCCCCGGCAGAATGCATCCCTCGCTTGC
>Ga0182738_1004131_pt1 | contig 16199 bp, 5 predicted proteins | sample eDN5th30CBELigMG_FD_128876 | JGI IMG/M metagenome (GOLD analysis project Ga0182738, IMG submission 128876) | Enriched Miracle-Growth compost microbial communities from Emeryville, California, USA - eDNA 5th pass 30_C BE-Lig MG (version 2)... ... | reverse complement strand
TCGTGCAGCATGCCACCAATGCTTTCGTGTCGCGGGCCAGCCTGACGGAGGGGGATGATTACCCCGGCAGCCCTCACGGCCCAACCGTGCAGTATCCAGCCTATCCTTACCCTATGGAAGCTGGGGAGGCAGCCGCCAGGTTTTCGCCGGCGTGAGCGGGAAATTTTCACCTGCGTGAGCCAGGAAGCGCCAGGCCGGCATTTACCGCGAGCAGCGCGCCGCAAGCCGCGCGCACCGGCCTCAGCCCGCCGCGCCCTTGACGATATCCAGGCACTGATGGCGGCGCCAATATGCATTCTCCACCCTGCTTTCCTGGTCGAACACCACTTTGTACTGGCACACGATGTAATTCTGCGAGCGTGGCAGGCGGAAAGTGAAGTTGTAATCCCACAAGCGGCTTTGCGTCGCCTCGCCGCCATTCAGCGGCTGCCCCAGCAGCGCCGCCACCTGTCCAGACGTCATGCCCGGCGCCACCTTCCGGAAGAGCTCCGGCTGCTCCATGATGCCGGTTCTTTGAAAAGGCTCATCGTAATCAGGCAGCGTCATGTGCACCTCCGGATAATCCAGCCTCTTCGGGTTGCTCACCGGATCGATGGGATTGGCGGCCCATGCAAGACTTGCCGCCAACAGGCTCGAAGCCAGGAAACCGCGTCTCGCCGCTCGGGAAATCCACATATCGATATTCATAAAATGTCCTTGAATCAAGAAAGCAATCCAGCCGCCCTCACCGCTCGCGCAGCGCCTCGCGGGCCTTGTTGAATGGTTTGGTCAGATAATCCCAGACCGTCTTGTCTCCCGTCCGGATGTCGGTGGTCGTCACCATGCCGGGGACGATGGGGAACCGCTTGCCCGCCTTGTTCATCAGCATGTCGGAATCCGTGCGGACATAAACAGGATAGAAGACGATTTCAGGCTTGATCTCGTCGCGGAGCGTATCGGGCGCGATCATGACCACCCTGCCCTTGAGACCTCCGTAAACCGCGTAATCGTAGGCCGTGATCTTGACCATGGCCTCCTGGCCGGGGTGTATGAATGCGATATCGCGCGGAGATATGCGCGCTTCCACCAGCAACTGATCGTCCAGGGGCACTATGGTCATCACGGATCCGTTGGGCGGGACCACGCCTCCGATGGTCGTCACTTCGATATGCTTCACGATGCCGCGCACGGGCGAATACAGTGTCGTCCGCTGCAACGCATCGGCCCGGCCGCGTATCACCGACAGCAATGAACGCGCCTCGGCATCCGCCTTGGCCAGCTCTTCCCGGCTGCGCACCATATAGCTGGATTGAGTCTCCGTGGCCTTCAGCTCCAACTCCGCGCGCTGACGCTGCAGGCGGATCAGTTCCACATTGCTGGCGGCTCCGCTTTTGACTAGAGATTGCGTGATGTTCAGTTCCTGGCGCACCAGCCGCAACCCTTCGTTCAAGCCGGCAAGCGATTCCTTCAGGCTGCTGCGCCGCGATTTGAATAGCGCAAGTTCCGATTCCCGCAGATCGGGATATTCTTCCAGCTCGGGCGGAAAATCCGGCGCATCGCGTCCATCGACTTCGGCGCGCAAGCGGGCGGCGCTGGCCAGCGCCGCGCGATAGCGCGCCGCCGTTTCCCCGACGCTGGATTCGCCGCGAGTGGGGTCGAGCTGCGCCAGCACCTGATCCTTTTCGACGATCTGGCCTTCGTGCACTTCCAGGCTGGCCAGGATGCCTCCTTCGAGCGACTGGATACGCTGCTCGCGCGAACTGGGAATAACCTTTCCCATACCCGTCGACACCTCCGCAATCTCGAAATACCAGGCCCAGGCGAAGAAAGCGATCACGAAGACCGTCAGCCACCACACCACGCGCCCGGCGCTGCTGTGGCGGACTTCATCGAGATCTTCCAGATCAGCGAGAGGACGCGCGCTCATGCCGGCACCTCGCCGCCCTGGGCCCGCCGCGCGGCGGGCGCCTGAACATCGCCGGCCTGGGCCGCGGCATACAGGCCGCCCCGGCGCAGCTTGGCCAGGACCTCGTCGCGCGGGCCGTCCAGCGCCACGGCGCCGCCGTCCAGCACAATGATCCGATGGACGGCATCGAGCAGCGCCGGGCGATGCGTGGCCACCACCAGACTGCGTCCGGGCGCCAGTTCCTTGAGGCGCGCGATGAAGGCGCGCTCGGCCGCCTCGTCGAGCATGGCTGTGGGCTCATCCAAAAGAACGATCCTGGGCTGGCGCAGCAGCAACCGGGCCAGCAACAGGCTCTGGCGCTGCCCGCCCGACAGGCCCAGCCCGCCTTCGGTCACAGGATAATCCAGGCCCATCGGCAAACGCTGCACGAACGCCCAGGCGCCCGCGGCCTGCAGAGCGTCCACCAGTTCGCCATCGGTCGCATGCGGCGCCCCCAACTGCAGGTTCTCGCGCAAGGTGCCGAAGAAAAGGCGGGCGTTCTGCGTCAGCAGGCCCACGTCGCGGCGCACATCCGCGGGGTCGATATGGCCCAGCGCCACGCCGTCCAGCGATATCGCGCCTAGCTGCGGTTCGAGCAGGCCGGACAGCGCCTGCAGCAGGGTGGATTTTCCCGAGCCATTGCGGCCCAGCACGCCCACTCTTTCTCCCGGGTGGATGTCCAGTTGCCTGATGCGCAGCGCAGGCGTCTGGCCGTCGTAGCTGAACATGGCCTGGCGCAGCTCGTAATGGCCCTGCAGCGCAGGCCGCTGCACCCGCGTGCCCGGCTGCGCATGATCGACGGGAAGCTTCATCAACTGATCCAGCCCCTCGGACGCCAGGCGCGCCTGCTGCCAGCGGTTCAACACTTGGGTCAGTCCCGACAGCGGCGCCAGCATGCGGGTCGAAAGAATCGATGCGGCGACCAGCACGCCGGTGCTCATTTCACCCGCCATGACCATGGGCGCTCCGAAAAAGACGACGACCGTAAAGGCGGCGCCCTGCACTGTCTGGGACCAGTTGTTCAGGTCGTGGATCAGCTTGCGCAGCTTGAGCCCCGCATCGGCCTCGACCGCGTTGTAATGGTTCCACTGGTTCTGGAAGCGCGGTTCGGCCTGCAGGAGCTTGATGTCTTCGATACCCTGGATGGCCTCCACCAGCATGGCGCTGCGCAGCGAGGATTCGCGCATGCTGGCCTGGGCCAGATTGCGCAGCCGGCGCTGCACCATCAGGCTGGGCGCCACCAGCAGCACGAAAGCGGCTATCGGAACCCAGACCAGGGTACCCGCTATATGCCAGAAAATAAAACAGAAAAGCAGGAAGAAAGGCAAATCGGCGATCGCCGCCACCGTGGTGGACGTCAGCATGTCGCGCACGGGCTCCACTTCGCGCACCTGGGATACGAAGGTGCCGGTCGCCTTGGGGCGCGCGGTATTGCGCAGGCGCAGGGCGTGGCCGAATACGCGGTCGGAAATGCGCAGGTCGGCCCGCTTGCCCAGCACGTCGATGATGGTCACCCGTGCGTTGCGCATGATCCAGGCCAGAACGATGGCCAGCATCACGCCGCCGAACAGCACATACAGCGTCGGCATGGACTGCGCGGGCACGACGCGGTCATACACCTGCATGGAAAATATGATGCTGGCCAGCGCCATCAGGTTGGAAACGAAAGAAGCCACGAGAATATGGGCATAAGGGCGCAGGTCGGCGAACACGATGCTGCGCAGCCAATGCCGCTCGACGGGCTTGATGTACTCGTCCACCCTTGCGTCCGGCGCGGAGCGAATCGGACGCAGCACGGCCATGGATTCCAGCGCTGCCTGCAGGTCCGCCACCGGCATGGCGGTTTCCAGCCCTTCGTCGCCGCTCAGCGCCAGCCGCAGTTCCTGCCCGGATATCGCCGTGATGACCCCTACCTGGCCGTCCTGCAGCTGCACGGCGATGGGCAGCCGCCAGGAAGTGATCCCGCGTAGATCCGGCCGCACCCAGCGCAGTTGCAGCCCGGCCTGCCGGGCGGTTTCGCGCAATGCGGCCTGCAGTTGCTTGCGGCTGCTCCAGCTCGCCGCCACGCGCAGGCGTTCGCGCGAAACATCCAGGTGATAATGCGCGGCCACCGTCAGGATGGCGTGCACCCAGCCCTCCAGCGGCTGGGCATGCAAAGGCGTGGGCTGAGCGTTCATGGCCGTCCCCTTGCCTGCGCGGAGTCTAATACGGCCATGGCTTCCTTGTCCGCCGGCAATGCAAAAGCCTGCTGCAGACGGCCGGCATAGAACAGGCAGTCTATGCCCAGCCGCATCATTTCATGAGCCGTGTCGATCTGGTCGCGCCTGGCGCCGTAGTACTCCTGCTCGGCATTGAGCAGGTCCAGCAGGGATCGCGTGCCAAGCTGCAGATACTGGTCACGGTAGAGGGTACGGGTCATGCGCATGCTTTCGATGCGGGCCGCCTGCACGGGCTTGCGCGACGCATACTTGCTCCATTCGAGCGCGGCGTCTTCCCGGCCCTGATCCACGTTCAGGCGCGCTTCGTCCAGTTCGGCGCGCGCCGCCGCAACCGCATGTTCAGCCGCTCTGCGGTCCGCCTGCAGGCGCCCGCCCTCATACAGCGGCATCGAAAAATTCAGCATGACGGTTGTGTCGACCGTCCGCTCGCCCACGGCGCGCGAACGCGCATTCAAGCCCCTGCCCGAAGATACGTCCAGAGAAAGCGTGGGCAGCAATTGAGCGCGCGCTACCTCGGCGCCGGCGCGCGCCGCCTGCAGCCGCGCCTGCGCGAGCTGTATGGAGGATGTGTCGGGGCGGACCGCCCCTTCCCCGGCGGCTTGCGCTCTCGTGCAGGCCCCCGCGAGCGCGGCCGGGACATCGCCGCCCACTTCCGGAGGCTGCGGCACGCCCATCCAGTGCATCAGCGTGGTAAGCCAGCGCTGCGTCTGCGCATGCGCTGACAGCAGCTCGATCCGCGCCGCGTCCACGCGGGCGCGCGCCTGCGCGGTATCCGACAGCGTGCTCGCGCCCTTTTCCTCGCGTTCGCCGGCAAGCCGCGCAAGGCTTTCGACCGCCTGGACGAGATCCTGCGCAGCCTCGGCCACGGCTTCCTGGCGCCGGGCCTCGACCCAGGCATAGGCCGTGTTGCGCACCACTTCATCCAGCGACATCAGTACGCGCGCGCGTGCGATCTCAGACGCGCCGCGGGCCTGGTCGACGCGGCTCTCCACCTTGCCGAAGTCATACAGCATCTGCGATGCCGAAATCTCGGCGCGCTGTATGTGGCGGCTGTCGTAGCCGGTAATGGGTGAATTGCTGGAGCGCGTATTGACGCCGGCGCGGATGCTCGGATAATACCCGGCCCGCGCGGCATCGACGCCTTCGTTCGCCTGCAGCACCTGGCTGCGCGCGCCGCGCACCAGCGGATGCCAGCTTACCGCCTTGTCGACGGCCGCCTGCATGTCGACGATGCGTGCCTGCGCCGCCGAAGAAGCGGGCGCCTGCGAAGAGACAGGCGCCGCCGCCCGGGCCGCCTGGCCGCGCGGCTGCGCGCCAGCGGGGCCTGCGGCGGCCAGCGCCAGCGCGCCGCACAAGAGAAACGGCGCCCGGCACGGCCGGCCTTGCCGGCGGAGCTCAACCCACCACATATGCGCCATGCAAACCCTGCTCCAGTTCATCATTGTTCAGCGGATCGGGCACGTAGGCGTATGCCGCGCTATCGGCCGCGCCCGCGCTCATGCCGGCGTCGGGCGCCGCGGGCGGCGGCAGTGCAGAAGACCCGCCATCGGCCGGCTCCGCTTCCGGCAGCCATGCATCCAGCCCGTCTTCTCCGTCGGTGGAGCCCTGCGGAGCCGATGCAAGCAGACCGTCGATCGCGGGAAGCTCTTCGGGATCATCGAACATGAAAGCGGTCATGCCGTCCTCGGCGGCCAGGTCCTGGCCGTCGCCCGGCATCAGGCCAAAGGCCGCGAACGGCATCGCAAAGCCTGAAACAGGCATATCGACAACGGCTCCGGCCACCACCAGCGTCACTGTGTGGGAAACTTCGCCGGACTCCCAGGCGCCGGTGTAGGTGCCGGTGGGCTGGCCTCCTCCGTCCAGTATCTCGGTCCAGTCGCCGCTGAGCATCACGCGGTCCTCGGCCGTGCCCTGTATGATCAGGGTGTTGCCGCTGCCGATCATCGCCTTCACCTGTTCCGGCGCAAGCTCCGTGATCTGGTTTTCACCGCCGACATGCAGATCGAGCGTCTCGATATTCTTCAGCTTGGCTGCCAGCTCGCTGCCGCTCAGGCTTTCACCCGAGCGCAATTGCACCGTATCGCTTCCCGAGCGGCCATCGATGGACATGCCCGTCCATATGAGCGTATCGTGCCCCGTGGTGGCAAGTTGATCGTAAACATTGAGGGTAACGGCGGTCGTCGCACGGTCCGACTCTTCCCCCGGCGCACCGCTTTCCACTGTCCAGGCTTCGACCGTGATCTGTGTGCCGGCCTTGTCCAGGTCCTGATCGGTGATTGCATTCTTCGCCTGCATGAAACCCAGGCCATCCACCTCGGCTTGGCTCAGGCCGCTCAGGATGTAGGCGCCTGCCTGATACTCGATGGTGATGTCCGGGTGCGTGGCCGCGGTGATCTCCGCCTTGCCCACATAGAAGGACGCATGCTCTCCCAGCCCAGTCAGCTTGAGCGTGACGGTTTCGGTGCTCGCGTCCTCGGCAAGGACATTCCCGCCTTTGTCCTTCACCGTCGCACTGTAGGGATCGACCATGGATGAGTTCAGGTTCAGGGCGATGACGGTGTTCTCGCGCCCAAACGCATTGGTGGGTACGAGCGAGATCCCATCGGCGTGGGGCGTGATCGTGATCGGCTCCAAGGTTGCGGTATCCACCCTCATTTCACTGAGCGCACCCTCCTTCGACTCGACGATGAGTTGCCAACCGTCCAGGGTGCCGCTCCAGTGCTGGGGCGGCAAAATGGCAATGTACGGCGGCAGTTGACCGTTATCCGACAGCACCCAGGTATTGAAGCCGGCTGCGCCACCCGCATTGCTTGCCAGCACCGCGCTGCCAGCGTCGGCGCCGACGAAAACCAGGAAGCCGTCGGGCAGATTGGACAACAGGATGGAATGAATGGCTTCCGAGCCGTCCCGGTCATTCAGGTCCACAGTCAGTCCGATAATTTGAATCCTGGAAGCGTCGGAGGTATCGGCCGCCTCGCCGCCCGTTACCCCCTGCGACGCTATTTCGACCCCGTCGTTGCTCAGGTGGACCTCGATGGCGGCGCTACCCGTGGAGACGAGTTCAGTTGCGCCGGTTTCTTCATTGCGCACCCAGGCGTCCACGGTGACCACACCCGCCGTCATGCCGCTGGGCTTGTAAACGAGGTTTAGTGTTTCGCCCATGGCGACGCCGTCGATGACGAAATATGTTCCCTCGGGCAAGCCGTCAGGGTTAGTCTGCCAGCTGCCCGTCTTAGCGGCGACAGTCAAGTCCCCACTATTCAGGATGCCGACATCGCTGGAAATCTGCAGATACAGCGTGCCGTCCACAATAGTGCCCGCCGCGCCATCGGCCGGGTTGCCGACCTGCAGCGTAATGGGAATGCTGTCGTCCGACTCATTGAGCTCTCCTGTCTCGATGGCGGTATCCAGCCTGATATCAAACTGCGCCTGATCGGTTACCGGATCCACCGGCACCACCTTGTCGACATCCCGCGAGTTGTTCTGATGGCTGCCCGTCACGGCTGTAGTCAGCGTGGCGTCGAGCTTGAACCCGCCGGGCGCGTTGTTCTCGTTGCTGTTGGGCGGCGGGGTGATCGTGATCCTTTCCATCAGCCCGTCCAGCAGATCCTGGACATCTTCAGGCGACATTCCCGCTGTCGTGGTAACCGACGCCGACCATACGGCCTGGCCGTTGACCACCGTATACACCATGTTCCCGACCACCGTGCCGGGCGGCAAATCGGTGATCGTGATGGTGAATATATTGGTCGCATCCGGCGTGGCGACGTCCACCTTTGCGGAGATGACGTCCTTCAACCTGAACGGCGCGTCTTCAGTGGCATGTGCGTCGTTGTAGATCCATTCGACAATTTCCGCAGGGTTGGCGCCGGTTCCACCATCGTAAGTGGTGGTCAAATACCATGTGACGGAATCTTGCAGGATATCTATAGCCGGCGTCGCCGTATCGCCGCGATCCTGGACCTGCACCGTCATGGTAATGGGGTGATTAGTCAGGCCGGCGGCATGCGGGCTGACGACAAACTCCACAGGCAGCATTATGCCTGTAGTCCCATCAATGGGTTTGGCATTTGCGCCATCAAAGACCAGCAGCCAGCGCCCGGCGCCGATAAACTCCGCGCCGTTCACCGTTACGCCTTCCCGCACATCCTTGATGACGACACGCACCACATGCTCGCTGCCATCGCTATCGGGCGACGTGACATTCAGCATCACGGTGACCGTATCCGGAGCGCTGAGGCTGGCGGTATCGGGCACGGCGTCGTCGTCCACATGGGCGCCGCTGATGCCGGTAATGGCAAGCGACGGCTGGTCGGTGACCGGCGCCGCCGTCAGCGTGAAGCGGGCATCCTGCCAGTCGCTGGTGACGGGGCCGGCGGCCGGCTGGCCGCCGTAGCCGCTGTCCGTGATCTGATACTGGAAGTCGAAGCCGCCCAGATCGCCGTCCAGATGCTCGCCGCCTTTTGCGGCAAGCTCGCTGACCAGGTTGCCCGGAATCACATAGTAGTCGACGCCGCCGTCTGTCTCCAGGGTAATGGCGCCGTCAGTCAGGGCTTGCGCAAGCGTCTTGGCCGTCGCCGTGTCATCACCAAGATACAGGGTGAACTTGGGCCCTGCCGCATCGTCCACCTTGATGCGGACGGCGCTCAGCGTTTCGTCGCCGTCGCCGTTCTTGTGATCGATGGTCAGGCCGATCAGACGCAATACGTCTTCAGTCAGCACGGCGCTGGTGGTGGTTTCGGCTTCCGGCGACGGCGTGACGGTAAAGCTGACTGTATGCGTTCCGCCCGTCAGCGAATTGCCGTCATTCTCCGTGGTGACGGCGCCCACTTTGAACTCGACCTGACCGCTGTAATTGGCGGGGACATTGATGGTCGCCGCCTCATATTGGGATTTGGTCAACACCCATACTCGATCACCCCCTGTCATTGCCGGAGCCGTCAGCAAGGTGCCCACGCTGGGCGAGAAGCCCTCGGGAAGGCCGGAGATCCGGATGGTCAGCGTTTCAGAGTTATCGTTATCGGTCAAAGCCACCGTTACCAGATCAGCCAGCTTGACGGTACGGGACGCGCCGTCGAGCTCGGCTTCGGTATAGGTTTGCGGCGTTGCATCGACCGAGGCCGCGTCGGCCACGCCCTTCACCGCGACGTCCAGGTTCAAGATTGCGCTTTGCTTGGTATCGCTATACTCAGTGCCTCCGACCGTCATGGTGTCGACCGATTCCGCCGAGACTTGCAGTGTGAAATCAAGGTTGCTGTTCGCGGGCGGGCGTATGCTTAGCGGATCGGTGTTTTTGAAATTTGGAATAGTAAGGCTGGTATCTCCCTCCGTAGCGGTGAAAGACTGCCCATTTCCATACTTGATGGTCGCCCCGACAGGAATGCCGGCAATCGTCACATTGAATGTTTCCGAAGGATCGGAACTGGTCGGGCGGATGGACAAGGGAATGTCCGCATCCTCCAGGCCCGTGGCGCGCCCATTGATCGCCAGCGTTACTTCATCGGCCACGGGCTTGATCAGGATATTGGTCAGCACGGACTCCCCGGAAACCTGTTCCGCGGTAGCCCGGCCGTCGTCCTCGTCATAATCGACGGTAACGGCCTGCACCGTGATCTTGAACATGCCGGCAAAGTTCGGCGGCCCCATGAACTGCAGCGTCGACAGATACTGTATGGGTACGTCTATGGCTTCGCCGGTGAAGACGGCTTCCTTCCAGGAGACTCCGCCGTCCTCCGACCACCGGAATTTAGAGCCATTGGCATTAACCTGGCTGCCATCCCCGCCGATAAGTTCGGGGGTCAGTCTCGCCCATGTTTTTTCGCTGGCGTCCTCGTTCGACCATCCCGCCAGCGGCGTTTTGCCCACGCCATCAGTTGCGAGTTCGAACCATTCGTCTTCCTCACCGGACTTGGCGTAGTCATGGTCGCCGCTCATCGTCAGGTCACGGCTGCCCCCGCCGTCAGTGTCCCAGCCGGGCTCAGTGGAGTCCTCTACCCATTTTTCGGTCACGGGCGTGACGGTGATCTCGACGTTGTGGACGGTGGTCCGTGTATCGGTTTCCGACACGCCACCTACTGCGTTCGTGTCGGTTGTCTGAATGGTCAGCGTGACCGTCTCATCCTTGCTGCTGTGGGCGGGCGGCTGGATCTCGAATCCGTCGAGCACCGCCTCGCGCGCCGCCTGCGTCAGGATAGTGCCTGAGGGCCCGTCATTGAACGTGACGGTGTAAGGCCCTGTGCCGGAGCCGGTAATCTCCCAACCGTCGGCGGACAAAGTTCCGCCCGCCGGAGGCGTCAACACCCAGTTCAACGGAATCTCGAACACGACCGAATTGATCACTTCGCTGCCCGCGCCATCCCGATCCGTTACGCTGACGCCGGAAAGGAAGTTGACCGCCGTATCCTCTTCCGTCTCGACACCAGCCACCATCACGTCGCCGGCTTTGGGCAATACCTTGAGATTCAGCGTGACTTCGTTGTTCGATCTATCGGCTTCGACCACGCCATTGGATCCGGGAGCGCCGCCGTCCCAGCCATCTGCATCTTTATCCTGCGCATTGATGCGCACGATGACGCCATCCAGGTCGCCGCTGAAGTCGCCCGCGCCTCCGATGTTGATGTCCGGAAAACTGCCAATGCCGCCGGTTTGCCCGCCAGCGCCTGTCTTCGCATTGATCGTAATTTCGCCGCCTGGCGCGAGCGTGGTTCCATTGACGACTAAAGGATGGCTCGTGGTATTGGCAATGGTGATCGAACGCAGCTCGGAACCGTCGAGGTCCTTGAACTCGGCCGACAGAATGTCGATCAGATTGAAATTGCTGTCTTCCCTCAGGACGACTGTGGCTTCTGTATCGCCGTTGTAAGTCACTTGCCCGACCGTGCTGCCGACGGGCTCGTTGTCAGCGGTGGTGTCGACCGTGCCTTGGCCGTCGTCAAACACCAACGCCGCATCGTCGGTCACCGCCTGTACATGGACGTTCACCGAAGTGCTGCTGGATGCCTCGGGCACGCTGGCAAGCGGATTCCCAGCCGCATCGACCTCGTAACTCGATACCTCCATCGTCACGGTGAAGTTGGCGTGGGAATCCGCCGGCGGAAGCACTTTCATCGCCTCGAATTCCGCGCGGGTCATAGTCAGAACGCCGCTTGCGCCCGCAATCGTCGGCTCGTCGCTGAGAACAATGGTGACGGCGCCGCTTACCGAGTATGTCGCCGCCGCTCCGTACTGCAATTCCGCCCCGGCGGGGATTCCAGTCAGGGTGATCACGCCCAGCATTCGGTCTGGCCATTGTTGCCGGCGCCTGTACAGTCATCGACGATGACGGGCGCTTTCAGGCCCAGCGCGACCGCCGTATCTTCCAGGGTATTGATGGAAGCCACGTCGACCGTTAGCGTGGGGGCGTCGGCAACCGGCTTGACCGTCATGGTCACGTCAGTGCTTTCGGTGTTGCCGTTGTCGTTCGTCTCGTAGGTGAATGTTTCCGTGCCGCTGAAGTTCGCATCCGGCGTGTACGTGATGGTGCCGTCGGCATTGACGGTGACCGTGCCATGCTCGGTTTTGTAGTCCTTCCCGCCCGCACCGTTGTCTGTGCCTGGCAGCGGATTCCCGCCGAAGTAGATGGTCGTATTGTCGGGCGTGGCGTCCGCCGAAGTATTGAACGAATGGTTTCCGTCTTCGTCCACATCGAGCGTCAATGTAGCCGGAGCCTTGTCGTCCATCACCTTGATGGTGAAGGTGGCCGTATCGATGTCATCATCGCTGTCCTTCACGGAAACCAGTATGGGCAGGTCGATGAATGCGGCGGAGCCGTGATCCAGGATGCCGTGCAAGGTGAAGCTATAGCCGGCGTTCGCCGCCTCGGGGTTGGTCAGGTCTATGGTAAAGACCAGATCGCCGGGTCCTCGGCCGGTGCCTTTGTAGGCCTGCAGGCTGCCCGAAGCATCTATTTTATACTCCAGCGCCACGTTGCCCGACTTGAGCCCCAAACCTTCCAAACCGGTGATCGTCGCCGCCGTGAACTCAACCGCGAAGCTGTCCGCGCCCGGGGTTAGATTCAGAGAGCCCGTCGCCACAAGTTCGTCGGCATCGGGGAGGCTGCCCAGAGGCAGACCGGACTCGCTGACCTGGCCGTCCTCGGGTGTCCCGAATCCAGGAACCGTGTCGTTGACGGTGATCTCTTGCGTCGCCCAGGACGCGCTGACATCGCCGTCGCCGTCAATGAGCTGATACCTGAAATCATCAGTGACAGACAGATCGTTCGTGCCCTTGTCATGGCCGACGGAAGGCTTCGCCGTGTAGCTCCACCTGCCGTCGTTATAAACCGTCAATGACCCGTACAGGGTCTGCACCGTCTGGGACGCGCCAGGCGTTGCGCCCAGTGTGAAGGTGGCCTGGTTCCCATCTGCGCCGGTATACTCGACCTGATGAATGCGGCCGCCATCGGCGCCCCGCGTATCGTTGCCCAGCAGATTGGCGCCGCCATTTTCCGACCCTATCGCCGCCCCGCCTTCCACCACCATGGCGGCCGGCGTATCGTCCACCGGCGCCAGCGGAATGTCGTCGGTGACGTTCAGGCTTATAGTCCCCTGCGCCGAGGAATCGATATCTTTGACGACGTAGCCGACCGTGATCGGCAGCACGTTGGTTCCTGCAGCCGCGGCATGATCCAGCGGCGCGTGCAGCGTCATCGATACAGACTGCGTCGCGCCCGTGGAATCGGTGGGGTTGTTGAGTGTCAGCACAAATACCGCCGGCCCGCCCGCGCCCCTGGTGGCGGTAAGCGTATGGCCGCCGTCGCTCAGGGCATAAACCAGGCCCACGCCGCCGGACGTCAGGTTCTGCATCTGCAGGCCGGAAATCGTCGATGCATCGAACAGCACGTCGGAGATATCGTCCGCGCCCTTCGTAATGCCAAGGTCTTGCGTTGCCACGTTATCGGCGGCCGCCTTGGCGCTGCCGATGTCCTTTATATTTTTTTCGTCGATGTCGACGGTGACCGCGGCCGCTACCGGATCGGTATCCTGCACATCGATGGATTGATCGGCCCAATTGGAGAGGCTGCCGTCGGCATCGACAAGCCTGTAGCTGAAACTCCCGCCTTCCGCCAGGGCGGTGTCATGGTCAAGAGTGGTTGCAGGCGTGAATTCCCATGTGCCGTCGACATTCACTTTCAGCGTACCGGCAGGTGTTGTGAATGTGACTTCCGGCGTGCCGGCCGCGAATACGTGCGTCTGGGTCTGGCCGCCCGCGTCCTGATATTGGAAGGAATGAAGTTTCACGCCGCCATCCGCGGACGCTTGATCATTCGTGAGCACATTACCGGAAATCAGCGCCGTCCCTTCTTCGACGGACCGATCCGCATCGTCCACAGCCTCGGGCGCCGTGTCTGTGACGCTGACAGGCTGGCCGGCCCAGTTGCTGACGTCGCCATCACCGTCGATCAGGTTGTACGAAAACAGATCGGATACGGCTGCCCCTCCCGCATGCGCGACATTGGGCAGCGAGGTATAGCTCCATACACCCGACGCGTCCACCGTCAGGGTGCCATATTGCGTCTCCAGCGTTCCGGTATTACCAGCGCCGTCGGCAATCGTCACGGTCTTCTCCAAGCCGGCACGGTCGGTATAGCGCACTTGATGTACACGGACGCCATCGGCGCCCGCCGTGTCGCCGGCAATCAGCGATTGCGCACCGCCCAGCCACACAGTGCCGTTAAAGCCGACCGTCGCGCTGCCTTCCGCCACGTCGACATTGGCCTGACTCACGGCCATGGGCAGGTCATCGGCAACGGTGACTGTGAAGCTGCCACTTACCGCATCGCCATCCGCCGCCTCGGTTTCCTGCGCAGTGAAGTCGAACTGCAGGCCGATACTGTTCTTGTCGCCGCCATCGGGATGGTCTAGCGGGCGATGCAGCGTAAAGCTGTATCCCGGCGATCCCGATGCGCCCGCCGGGTCGGTAAGGGCAACCGTAAACACCTTATCGCCCTCGGTCCGCCCGTCGCCGGCATAGGCCGTCAGGGTATGGCCGCCATCGGTAATCACATACTGCACATCCGCGCCGCCCGCCTTCAGGCCCGCCGGCGCGGCGGCAGTGGTGAGTTGGGTGTCTATTGGGTCAGAGCCCTTGCTTACCGCCAGTGTGCCGCCGACCGTGACCGCCGCCGCATCCGGACTGGAGCCCGAGACCGGGAGATGGGCTTCGTCCACCGATGCGGATGCAGGCGTGCCCAGCGTCGGGACGGTATCCGTCACCAGGATGGGCTGCGTGGCGGCATTGCTGATGTCCCCATCGCCATCGATCAAGGTGTAGGAAAAGTCATCCGCAAGCTGCGACGCGCTCCCGTGAGCGACGCCCGGTTTGCTGGTGTATTGCCAATCGCCGTTCGCATAGACCGTCAAGTGGCCATACTGGGTCTCAACAGTCGCCTGACCACCCTCTGGTATGTCTCTGCTAACGGAAGCCCCGTCTTTGTCCGTGTAGCTGATTTGGCTGACCCGGGCTCCATCTGCGCCTTGTTCGTCATTGGACAGCAGGTTTGCTGCTCCGCCCGTCGACGTACCCGCGACATAGCCCAACTGCGCGCCGCCTTCCGCGAGCGTGACGCCCGGATCATCGGTCGCCACCGGCACATCGTCCACGATGCCGGCCACAATCTTGCTGACGCGTGTGTCGCCGTCGTTGTCTTCAACCGCGATCAGGATATCCTCACGGACGATATCATTGCCGCTGCCGCTGCTGTGATCCGCCGTGTGGTCGGTGAGGGTATAGGTGTAGCTGACCTTGCCGGTGCCGGCATCATAGTCGGTGATCTGGATTGCGCCGTATTGCGTCGCGATGGGCGGAATGAGCGTGGCAGCCAGGTCTTGCAATTGCGCCAGCGTTATTTGGGTCCCACCAGTCAGCGTACCGCCTGCGAGGGTGGCGCCAATAACAATGCGCGTCACTTCGCCTTCAGTCGTACCCACGTTAAATGAGCCGCCCGCACTGACGGGCTTGGACGCATCGCCCGCGGCGGATCCATCCGCCAGCCCCGCTTCATACACCAGCAGATGCGCGTCGTCCGTAGGCTCCTTGTCCTCCGGCGCCACGCCGGCGACCTTGCGCTGCGTGGTGTTCGTATTGCCGTAAGCGTCTTCGGCATCGGCCTTGATGGTGATTTCCGTGCCCGCCAATAGCGCAGGCGTGTAGCTCCACACCCCGGCCCCATTAGCGTTTACTTCCACTTCCACGCCGTCTATCGTCAACGTGACCTTGGCATTGGGCTCGGCCGTGCCGGTGATCGTCGGCACCGCGCCATCAACGACCAGCAGCGGGTCGATCTCGACCGGCGTGACCGTATCTTTCAATATGGTGTCGTTCACCGTCAGCGATTTGCCGCTGGCATCTTCCACGGTCAGCGCCACGGTCAGGTTGCCATCGCTCAGCCCCGACAAGTTGGCGGTCGTGGTAAATGTGCCATCGCCGTTGACAGTAACTGTGACGGGGTCGATGGTGACAGTATTCGTTCCGTCCGTGACGGTAAATTCCTTGATGGTGCCGCCCGGAGGGATCTGCCCAGTCAGCTTGACGTCCACGAGATTGTCAATGCTGGCCAGCACATTGTCGCCATTGCCGCCATTTACGGCCGCCGGACTCTTGTCATCGAAAATATGCACACCTACCACGGTGATGTTCAGTTCAGCCGTATCCGTGCCGCCCTCTCCGTCGCTGATCGTGTAGATGATGGTAGGCACCGTGCCGTTCCAGTCCGCCACCGGCGTAAAGGTATAGCCGCCAGTGCCGGTGATCACGATCGTGCCCACCCCGGCGATGGTCGCCGTGGCGCCCGCTGCAAAGTTATCCGGCGTGCCATCGTTGTCGATGTCGACCGTAAAACCGGTCACCACCAGCGCATCGCCGTCCGCATCCGTGTCGGCCTGGTGGCCGCCCGTGGTGTCGGTCAGCACATTGCCCGAGATCGGCGTGTCCTCGGCCGTCGTCACCGTATCGTCGTTGGCGGTCGGCGCCGGGTTGGTCACCGTCCAGGTGAAGGTCTGCGTTGTCGTCTCGCCCGA
>Ga0182738_1004130_pt1 | contig 16199 bp, 17 predicted proteins | sample eDN5th30CBELigMG_FD_128876 | JGI IMG/M metagenome (GOLD analysis project Ga0182738, IMG submission 128876) | Enriched Miracle-Growth compost microbial communities from Emeryville, California, USA - eDNA 5th pass 30_C BE-Lig MG (version 2)... ... | reverse complement strand
GACCGAGCGTACTTGCGTCTCTGATAGTCCTGGTGGGCGCGACAGGGATTGAACCTGTGACCCCACCCGTGTGAAGGGTGGCACTGTTGTTTCGCGACGCTTCCCTGGGCAGCCGGAACATACGTAACATATTGAAAAACAGGACCACGCTGCTGACTTGTGTTGCCGCGAGATTCCCCAACTTGCTAAGTTGGTGCTTCCCAGGTGCTTCCCAGCGCATGGGCAGTCGGATTGCGGGGGATTGCGAGATGGCGACGAGGAAGCTGACCAAGCGCGTAGTCGACGAATCCGTCGCCGGGGCGGGCGATCAGATCGTGTGGGACAGCGAGTTACCGGGCTTCGGCCTTCGTGTGCGATCGGGAGGCTCGAAGACGTTCATAGCCCAGTACCGGGCCGGTGGTGGGCGATCGGGCACCAGCCGTCGCCTTACGATCGGCCGCTACGGTGTCCTTACGGTCGACGAAGCTCGCGCCGAGGCAAAGAAGGTGCTCGCCTTAGTGGCGCAGGGGAACGACCCATCGCAGGTGCGCCAAGCCAAGCGGCGCGAGATGACCGTTACCGATCTGGTGGAGCTTTACGGAGAGAAGGGCACCGATCATCTCAAGGACCGCAACCGCCGTTGGATGCTCGCCCGGCTGCGCCACCACGTCGTGCCACTGCTCGGGCGCAAGAAGATTACGGAAGTGCGCGTCGCCGACGTCGAGCAGTTCATGCGCGACGTGAAGGCAGGCAAGACGGCGAAGGACGAGAAGCTCGGCTCACGCGTTCGCGTTATCGTCAAAGGCGGCCCAGGCGCCGCCGTGAAAGGCATCCGAGATCTCTCGGCCGTCTATAACTTCGCGATCCGGCATGAGCTTGTTGCTGCCAACCCATGCACCCCGGTCAAGAAGCCTGCCGACGGCAAGCGTGATCGATACCTGATGCTCGACGAGATCGGGCGCCTCGGCGCTGCACTCGACGCCCTGGAAGCCGAAGGTGCCAGCCCCAAAGCCGTAGCGATCATGCGGCTCTGGGCGCTTACTGGCTGCCGCCGGGATGAGATTGCCGGGCTTCACTGGGCCGAAGTGGACTTCGAGCAAGGTTGCTTGCGGCTGACTGACTGGAAAGGCAAGCGAACCATCAAGACGAGCAAGTCAGTGCGCCCCCTGGCGACGGCAGCCATTGCCCTACTCAAGTCCTTGCCGCGCGAGCCCGGCGCCGAGTTCGTGTTCCCCTCCGAGGATGGCGGCACGTACTATCAAGGCACCAAGCGCTTCTGGCCAAAGGTCGTCGCGCGTGCCGGGCTGCCGGGCGTCACTCCGCACACTTTGCGCCATACACTCGGTTCGGCGGCCGTCTCGATTGGCGAGACACTCACCATGACGGGCGCTTTGCTAGGCCACGCCGACAACCGATCGACCTCGATCTATGCCCACATGCAGCAAGATCCGGCGCGACGAGCGGCGGATCGCGTCGTTGGGCCAATCGCGACGGCGTTGGGAACGCGATCGGGCGCGGAGATTGTCGAATTGGCCCATCGAAAGAAGGTCTAGCGGCTGGTCAGCTCGCTCGCCCCTGCTTCAGTCTATCATACACCTGCCGCATCAACTGATCCGACGCCCGACCGCGGAATGCGGGATCGTTCAGGACGCGGTCAACGATTTCCTCGTTTCCGTCGAGGCGATCCACGAATAACCCCTCGATCAGGCTCTCGAACACCGGCTTGAAGTTGTCGAGTGTGTTCACTCGCGCCGCCTGCTTCAGCGTTTCGTCGTTGGCAGCTGCTTCGGCGACTTGATCGAAGAAGAGCTGATCGGCTTGGGTAAACTCAGTGCCGAAGCGCTCGTTGAGTTGGTCTATAAGGCTAGACAGGAACACGTCTTGCTCCTCGGAGAAGCTACCCGTGCCGACCTCTGTCGGTCCCTTCAGCGGCTCGGCCTCGCCTTGCTCAAGTTCGATCTTCGCCTCGCTCAGCTTCTGCAGCCGATAGAACCGAAGAGCTACCTCGTCCTCGAACTCGTAGCCTGCGCGAGATGATCTCTATGCCTACGGGCGGTTCTTGCTGACGAAACTTCCCCGAGCATCACCCGCCGGTACTGCGGTGGCCGGTATGGGCCTCTCAGCTTGTTGGCTATGGCCCAAATCGAATCAGCAAGCTTCTGATGGCTCTCAGCAATCATGCAATGAATGTCCCCCGGAAACGTCCACGCTCTCGATTCCGGAGGGCGTGAAACACGTCACCGGAAGTATCGGAAAGTTGGGCGGCTGAGGCGAACCAGAATTTTGCCGCATCCACGACGCGGCTGCGCCCGAATCACTCAGCAGGTTTCCGGCAGCAGCGCGGGATTGGGGGCAAGGTCAGAAAGCCGGTCTGCACCAACGGCGTCGGCGTTCCCAGCGGTAGTGATGGTGCGATGGTAAGTTTTGCGCCATGCAGATGCCTGTCACCCATGTCGACCCGCGAATAGCGTTCTGGAGCAACCCCGCTAAATGGCCAGACGACGTTCCACCGGAACACATTTTTCTCGGTCGGGCAGTCAATATCATGGGCGGAGTCGTTTTCGGGACGGACTGGACAGGCCGTGAGGCATCAGTGGAACTGGCTGTTCCGCTGCCGGAAGAGCTACATGCGTTCGTTCAATCGGTAGATTTGTTGAGAGGCTGTCGGCTCTTATTCGATCACCATCCGCCCTATTTTACGAGATGTCCGTCGTTAAATGTGTTCGCACGCTTGCCGATCCCAACGGACTGCGAGTGGGCCCGCGCCGTCGAGATCAATCGCCAAATTGCCGACCGACGACAAGCGGAGTTCAACCGCTTCAACGAGGTGTGCTCTCGCCTCGCGAATGCATTCAAACAGGGGACCATCCTCACAGCTACTCGCGACGTGGTTGGGGGATTAATGGTGTCGCAGGATCGCTGGTTCTGGAACACCGAAAATTTCTGGTGGCGCTTCGCGACCTGCCGTGTCGACCTCTTGGCCCCTTATCACGCAGCGCCGACGGTGATCGGCGGCGACTACCTCTTCGTGGATCAAGCCTCACTCAACGCTGCACTGCAGCCCTCCGAACAGCCCGTACAAGCGCCTGCACAGCCCGACGTGACGCAAGATGAGTACCTATCCCCCTACCTGCGCTGCATGATCTCGGCCACGCGTGCGTTGGGCATAACCGTCCACGACAAGCGCAAGAAGCAGGACATCGTCGTCGAATTGCCAAAGCACTGGTCGGGGAGACAGGAGGACCTGTCGGCCGAGGACCTGGAGCGGATGGCGACGCTGATGCGAGAGCCCGAGCACAAAGGCGGTCGGAAGTTCAAGAAGCGAGTGTAACTCAGGCCGGAACCCTTTTCGGCCGATGGCCGGAAGGGCTGTTTGCTTTGCCGGGTCACTGATTTGAGTGCTTGCGTTGCTGCCACGGTCCGGGCGTTTCCCGGTAATTGCAGAGCAAGCAAGAACATGCCCCCAGCCAGCGAAATCACAAAAAGGGTCCTGCGCACACCCGATGCGGCACAATATTGCGGCTCAAGCGCATCCACCTTCGAGAAGATGCGCTTGAGCGGTGGCGGCCCGATCTATTCGAAGCTTGGCCGCCGCGTGGTTTACCGCGTCGAGGATCTGGACGCCTGGCTAGCGACCCACCGGCGGCGCTCGACGTCGGATACAGCGGGGATCGCGCCATGACCGCCCGCGAGATTGCGATCGCGCTCGGCGGGCGCCGCGCCAGCAACGGTTGGCTCGCACGCTGCCCAGCACACGAGGACGGGACCCCGAGCTTCTCAATCTCCGCGTCGCGGGAGGGCAAGGTCCTCGTCCACTGCCATGCCGGCTGCCAGCAGCGTGACGTCGTTGCGGCCCTCCGAGATCGTGGCTTGTGGGACGGCGGTTCGGCGAAAGTGGCGGTCAGGAAACAAGGTAGGCACCCACAGTCGCCACCGCCCGACGACAGGAAGCGGACGGCCTATGCTCTCAAGCTGTGGTGCGAGACTCAGCCTGCAGAGCGGACCTTGGCGGAGACGTACCTGCGGCACCGAGCATTGAGGCTGCCCGTGCCGAGAACGCTGCGCTTCCATCCAGGGCTCAAGCATCCAGATGGCGAGACCTGGCCGGCGATGGTTGGGCTTGTGACGCGCGGGCCGGAGAACCGACCTGTGGGCATCCATCGCACCTTCCTGGCCAGGGACGGCAAGGGGAAGGCGCCGGTTGCTTCGAGCAAGATGCTATTAGGACCATACCGGGGCGGGGCCGTGCGGCTGGCGCCGTTGGCCGAATGGCTCATGGTCGGCGAGGGCATTGAGACGTGCCTCGCGGCGATTCAGGCCGTACGCTTCGGTGCTTGGGCTGCATTGTCCACGTCCGGACTTCAAACACTCGAGTTGCCGCCCAATGTCCGCGACGTGACGATCCTCGCCGATGGGGACAAACCGGGTGAGGCGGCAGCCGAGGACGCCGCAAAGCGTTGGGCTGGCGAAAGGCGGCGGGTGCGCATTGCTCGTCCGCCAGAAGGGACCGACTTCAACGACCTCCTGAGAGGCATCTGGCCATCGCAGGAGGACAAGGCATGACGGACGAAGCCGAGGCTCGCATTGAAGAGATCATCAAGGGAGCCGAGCTTTATGGCGCCAGCGATAACTCTGACCGAAATCCCACCCAGCCCCGCGTGTTGGTCGACAAGCGCAATCCGCATCGCACCGTGGCCGCGCTGCGTGACGTGATAGCTGAGCGTGGAAGCCTCTATGACCGAGGCATTCCCGTGCGGCTGGTGCGCGACAGGATGCACGGAGGGATGCAGGCTCGTCCCGTAACAGCTGATGCCGTTGTGCTGCTCGCACATCAAATCTGCCGCCCATACGTGAAGCGCGTCGGGAACGATGCGACGGCCGACGCCGACGCGGCATTCCCGCTCCGCATGGCAAGCATGTATCTGGATTGGATTGGTGAATGGCAATTGCCGGTCCTGAACGGAATAGCCTCGGCGCCGATACTGGGCGAAAGCGGCTCAATACGAAGTACGTCCGGATATGACGCCGGAACGGGCTTCTGGCTGGAGCGTGTGCCCGATGTCGCTCCTCTGGTGCCGTTCCGTCCAACGCGATCGGACGCTGAGCAGGCACTGCTCAGAATCCGGCATCAATTCCGGACCATTTGTTTCGGGGACGCGCCTTTGACCGTAGAAGCAGGCTTATTCGAGGCCGTTGTCGACCGATCTCTCGCGCCCGGCAAAGACGAATCGTCATTTCTTGTCGCACTGCTCACCGCGATATGCCGTCCCAGCCTTCCATTGGCGCCCGCGATCCTGATCCGCGCGCCGAGCATGAGCGGCGCGGGATCGGGCAAGGGGCTGCTTGCAAGGTGCCTGAGCCTCGTTGCTTTCGGACGAGAGCCCTTTGCGGTGACTTCGGGTGGTTCGTCGCAGGAGCTAGAGAAAAGGATCGCTTCAGAGCTGGTTGCTGGTGGGCCCACACTGTTCCTCGACAACATCAATGACCGCGCGCTGCGGTCAGACCTCCTGGCCAGCGCGATCACCGAACGCGCCGCGAGGGTCCGCGTGCTCGGGAAATCAGAGATGGTGTCGCTCAACGCATCGATGCTGGTGATGCTGACAGGTAACGGGCTAACGGTGGCGGAAGACCTTGCTCGGCGGTTCATCGTGATTGAACTCGATCCTAAGGCAGAGGATCCCGAAGCCCGCGTATTTACCTTCGACCTGCAGGCCGATGTGATCCAGCGCCGCAAGCAGCTGTTGGCGGATAATCTGACAATCTGGCGCTGGGGGCGATTACTCGGGAATGCGCTTGAGAGCGGTCGAGCGCTTGGGAGCTTCGGCGCGTGGTCAAGATGGGTCCGTGATCCTCTGCTAGCGCTGGGATGCTGCGATCCAGTGCTTCGAACGAGTGAGAGTAAGGAGCGCGATGCGCGGCGACAGGAGCGGGCTCGGACCTACATGCTGTGGGCAAGGCATCATGGAAGCCGGCCGGTAACGGCGGACAAGCTTCATGAAGAGATCAAGGCTGCGCTCGATCCGCAGGCACGCGGACGGCAATTCTTGGCGAGCGAGGTCGAGCGGCTCACTGGTGTCAGGATCGCAGGCATGGTCATGACCCGCCAGAAGGGAGGACATTGGAGCGCCGCGACCTATGCTTTGATCACGAGCGACGAACGGAGCATGCATAGGGAGCATGGGGGTCATAGGCCTGAACCGGAGGGCAGCGAAGATGCTTAACCAGGGTCGGGCATTGCGATGCCCCCTATGGTTCCTATGGGCCAGCGTATCGCAATAAGATTTTCGGAGCCGAAGAGGGGGAAAGTGTATGCCTGATACGAATGCCAAGAAGCGGCGCCAGGCTCTGCCGCCACCCGATGCCAGCGAGTCAGCGGCTATCGAATCAGCCCTGAAGCGCATGAGGGCTCGAGTGCCTCCGACGACTGTCACATTCAGCCAAGACAGCAACGGCAAGGTTGACCTCCAGGGCGCCGAGCATAACGACCATGACGGATGGCTGGCGCGGTTGGTGGACGCCTTCGGGACCCGGGGAACACCATTCGCGCTGTCACAGCTCAACCAGATCATGTCGGCGTCTCGAGACGGCGATGGCAAGATCGACCCGACCCGCGTGAATGCGATGCTGGCCATCATTGAGGCCGCGCGACCGGACAACGAACTCCAGGCCGCCTTGGCGGTTCAGATGGCCGTCACGCACTTTGCCACACTCACGCTCGTGAACCGCGCAATGCGCGTGGATCAGATCCCCCAGGTCGACTCAGCGGGCAACCTCGCCGTCAAGTTTGCTCGGACGTTCGCGCTGCAGGCCGAGGCGCTGGCCAAGCTCAAGCGCGGTGGAGAGCAGATTGTGAAGGTCATTCACGTCCACCCTGGGGGGCAAGCGATCGTCGGGAACGTCACAACGGGCAGCGCGCCAAACAATGGCGCCGCTGACGTAGGGGGAGGGAGCAGCGATGAAATCCGAAATCAACCCCTTGCAAAGGCAATCACGGCAACCGCCGAGCCTTCGGGGCTGCCGCCGCTGTGGGGCAAAGACCCGGAGAGGGCATGCGTGCCAGTCGCCAGCAGTGAAGGGTAGGAGGCGGTGCCGGATGCATGGCGGAGCCATTGGCAGCGGTGCGCCGGAAGGAGAACAGAATGGAGCGTACAAGCACGGGCTCTACACGTGGGACGCCATTCAAGAACGGCGCGAGCTTACGGCTTGGTTGCGGCTCGTGAGGACGTCCGTGAAGAAAGTAGATTGAGGCAATAGCCGTCGATTTCCGCTGTCGTCTCGATAGCGACGGATGTTTAGAGGCGCAAAGAGCCGAGAATGGCCAGATGCAGACGAACGCGTCGACTATGTTGGTGCGCGGCACAAAGTTGAATCATCCCAGAAGCCGACATCCGGGCCACCATCATCGGCGACGCTGAGCGCGTCGCCGATGATGTCTGCTCTCAAGCTTACTGCGTCGAGTTAAGTCGCTTCCACGCCGATCGTCGCCGCATCGACGTGGGTGACGACTTCGGCATGCAGGTCGATCACATGCCCGGGAGCCGACAGCGAGATCACGAGTGAATAGCGCGCACGGTCGGTCATCCGACGCTGTCCCGCATGCGACTTCCACCAGCCCCCGACCGGGTAGATCGCGATCTCGTCGTGCAAGGCGAGATCGATCGCCCTGCCCCGCCACAAATCGCAGTGCAGCGATCCGGCTTGGATCGCCTTGGGCCCCAACAGCCAGCAGCTTTTTTCCGCTTCGGTCTCGGCCGCCTCGCGTTCGAGCGCCGCCGAAATCCGGCTCCTGAACCGCCCACTCGTCTCGCCGCGCTTCTTCATGGCGAAGCGCAGACCGAACGAACGATAGGTCTCGGGCCGCGTCGCGGCGCGCCCGGTGAGGTTCGGCTCTATGAAATAGGAGAGCGTGACCTTCATCATCACGATTTCGTTCTCGAGTTGCTCCAGGGCCGATTTCGGCCAAGGCAGCTTGTAGAAATGCATGTCGTTGAATACGGCGGTGCGCCCGTCGGCTCCGACCGCAAACGGCTGAATCTCCGCTTCGGCAATCAAGGTCACATCGTTCCGCGCGGACAGCATCGCCCGGTCGAGCCGCGGCACGCCGTAGCCGACCTCGCGCAACAGCTCCTGCAGCCGTGCCTTCCCGAGCGTCTTCCAATGTGCGCCGCGACCGATAAAGCGCTTGCGAATTGGCTCGGGCCAATGGGCCGAATCGACGGCAAGCGCGCGCAAGGTCTCAGGCCAACGCTCCGGCATCGCGGCCTGCAGGGACCCAAAGAAATGACCGGCGACGCCCGACGCGCCGCTGGTCGCCCAGAACGGCACCAGAGGATCGTTCACGACATCCGACCCCGCCGCCAGCATCGAGAGGTCCGAATGCCACCCGCAAAAGCCGGTTGCGTCCGCCGCCATATTCCCCGCCTCGAACAGCAGCTCGGGCTTGATCGGGGTCAGATCATTTGGCTGCAGGTTTGAACCCCGGCTGAAGGGGCTGCGGTTGTTGGCTGCGACGACGGGCGAGAACGCCGCGTCGTTGCACGTCTCCTTGGTCGTGTAGCCGCCGATGGTGATCCCATTCCAGCTTTGCGCCGGGTCCTCGATCCCTTGGCAGCGCTCGACATCCGGCTTCATGCCGCCGTCGACATTGCCGGTCGGCACGAGAACGATGCGCTTCGGATGTGCGGCGGCCGTCAGGGCCGCATTCCTGTCGCCCGGCATCGAGCCCGCCGCGATCTGATCGATCGATCCGCTCCATGTCGACGGCCGGTCGTTCGGGAAGTCTACGGTCGAACAAGCCATGCAGAACACGCGGCGGACGCCCGGCCGCTCGGTCTCGACCGAGGCGACGGCGCCTTGCGTGACCACGCCGTAGTTGCCGGGCTGCGTCTGCGGGAACCCGCCCGGCGGCAGCAGCTTCATCGATTCGACTGTGTGCGTGAGGTCGACTTGCCTTTCGTCCTCCATGAGCGGGGCCAGATCGCCGAGCAGTGCGAGCCCGGTCAGCGCCGTGCCGTGGCCGCCATCGGGATAATGATCGTCGGGACCCCAAGCGGCATCATAGGCCCATGCGCCGGCCAGGCCGGGAGCGATCAGGGGATGGGCCGCAGCGACGCCGGTATCGAGCGTGCACACTGCCGGTGCATCGGCTGCGGCCGGCCTCAGGCGCGCGGTCAGGCTCTCGACCCAGTCACCTTGATCGACGGCGCCGGCTTCGCCCCTCTCCAGAAAGACCGAGATGGTGCCGGTCGCGCGCCGCACTTCCGTGATCGCGCCTTGAATGCGAGCCGCGAATGCGGCAAGCACCGCCGCGCTCGCGTGGACGAAGATGACCGTCGTATCCGGGAACAGCAGCCGGTCGCCGTGCACGTCGAAGCCCTGCGCCTGCGCAAGACGCGCGACGCCGGCCGAGATCGTCCGTTCGGGCGATGCAAGCTCCCGCACCCAGAGCTCCCACCAACGTCGTTCCGGGTCGTCGAATGCGACCGTTCCCGTGAAGAGGCGCCGATCTTCGACGCTGCTCACGGTCTCGATGCTCTCGAACCGGTCCACATCGGGGCGAGGCCGGTTGCCTAGATTGGCGTTGCCGTAAGCGCCGAGGCGTCCTGTCAGGAATGCGCGCGCGTCGTCGGGGACGAAGACGAGCGCGTTCTCGGATTTGTCGCCCCGCCGGCCGCCGCGCAGGATGACGATGTCCTGCACCGTAAACTCTAGGGCGGCGGGCACCTTGACGGCGGCCTTACGAGATCCGGGTTCGGGCGGCGCGGTTGCGACCTCGACGATGGTGCCGGATTTCAGGCCGTCGACCGCGAGCCGATCTGCCGGCGGCGGGACTGCACCCAACGCCAGAGTCAGTTGTTCGATCAAGGACGCGGCGTGCGCGGCATAGTCGTCGCGAAGCGGCTTCCTGGTCTGCTTGCGGGAAGGAAAGCGGTAATCGGCTCGCTCGCGAAGGACATCAATATGGATGTGCTGACGGTCGCGGGCGCCAAACTCATCGGGCGTCGGCATGGCTCAAAACTCGTTAGGGCAGGTTCCAACGGTAAGTGATTCGCAACCGGCGCCCTACAACTCGCTTTGAGAACGGAATCTTCTCTGCACAGCCTGTCGGGCTTTGAGCGCATTTTCGAGCCCGACCCCAGTCACCTTGTCGGCCTTCGCGAGAATGGCATCGCGGACCACCTGATCGGCAGCTCGGCACAGCTCGCCTTGACTAAGGCCCTCTGCAGCGGCGGAGACCTTCTTCCAGGACCGCGCATGCAGCCGGAACTTGCCGAGCCTGCTTTCGATCACCGTCCGCGCCGCGGATGCGTCAGGCAGGGCATACTCGATCACTTCGTCGAAGCGGCGGGCCAGCGCGCTGTCGAGGATCTCGACATGGTTGGTGGCGGCAATCACGAGGCTGTCGGTCGAGTTTGGCTCCTCCATGAAGGCCAGCACCGAATTGAGCACGCGCCTGATCTCGCCGACGTCGTTGGTCGCGGCACGTCGCGAGCCGATTGCGTCGAACTCATCAAGGAGGTAGACGCCGCGCACCTGCGCGATCTGATCGAACAGCAGCCGCAGCTTGGCTGCGGTCTCTCCGAGGAAGCGGCTGAATAGCGCTTCCAGGCGCACGGTGAACAACGGCAGGTGCAGCTCGCCTGCTATGGCCGCAGCCGTCATGGTCTTGCCGGTACCCGGCGGGCCGACCAGCAACATATGGCTGGTTGGCACATGGCCGTGATCGCGCAGAGCGGCGCGCGACTGCTGCTGCCGGATCACGCGCAGGAGGCGCTCGCGGGCATCGCGAGAGAGGACCATGCTTGAGAGCGTGAGCTTCGGATAGGAGCTGTCCACCAAGCCCTGCAGCTCGCCGCGCGGGCGCGCCATCGGGATGGGCGTCTGGCCGGACGGCGGTGAGACCCGTCGCCGGTCGCGAGCGGATTGGACAAGCTCCTTCAGCTTCGCTGCCTCGTCAGTGCGGCCATGCCGCGCCTCCTGGGCCGCGAACTGCAAGATGATCGACAGGAACTGCTCGTCGTCGCCTTCAATATGGGAGGCGAGGAGCGCGGCAATCGGTTTGTTCGACATGGGCTCGACCTCCCTGGTTAGCGCCGTCAACATATGATTCTAGCACGCTCGTGTCTGAACGGAACGTTAAAAGAACAATTAACCCTGAGTAGATTGGCGCGATGTGGCGCCTGCGCAGCGATCAGACGGTAGTCGCAATAGCCACGATTCGAGGTTACGCGATGGCTCTCAGCTGAATGGCAGCTGCGTAGTCCTCAACCCATGGCGCCGCGCGCGGGGAATACGATCGGCGAGTTGTGGATGCGAGAGATGGACTTGGCCGCTCGCTCGTGCCCTCACCGATGCCGTCTGATGTTCCCCCCTTACATCGCGGTGTGCTTGCGAAATTGCCGACTAACGGGTCGAGCTTAGGACGCGTTACGCTGCAGGCAGCGGAATTCCTAACCAACGCGCGATTGCGAGCCCTCGGAACCTTCGTTCGGATCCGACAGCAATGATGGGAAGCTCGCGTCCGTTATTTTGGAAAGCGGACATTTGCACACATACCACCGCCAGTTGCACGGCCTAGGGAACCAATGTCTGCAAGCTCTGCACATCACCGCAATGGCGCTCGCCCATGCAACGGACGATGGAAGAGATCCTGCTGAAGACTAGGAAGATCAAAGAGACAGAATCCAATCGTCGGACGGCGCGACGGTTTGGTCCGGAAGCGCCACCACTATTTGGATCGTGATTAAAAAGTTAGCTCCGCGTGATGCCTGATGGGCTTCGCAATCGTGTCCTAACGTTACTCGCGGACGGCTAAGGTCTCGACCGGCAACCCAGCGGCCTTCCACTCAGGAAGTCCGTCCTCTAGCCGGCGCGCCTCGAAGCCCTGCCGGCGCAGCAGAGCCACCGCCTCGAAGGACATGACACAGTAGGGGCCACGGCAATAAGCAACGATCTCTGTTTTGCGATCGAGCTTGGAGAGCTGGCGTTTCAACTGCACCAGCGGCAGGTTGCGGGCGCCGGCGATGTGCCCGAGCGCAAACTCATCCTCAGGGCGAACGTCGATGACAATGACGGTCTTGTCTTTGATCCGCCGCACAAGCTCGGCGCGCGAGACCGGCTCGAGTTCATCACGCGCCTGGAAGTAGTCGCGCACGATGCGATCAACATCGCTGACACGGCGTTCGGCAACGCTACGAATGCTAGCTAGCAGATCGAGAACCCCGCCATCGGCCAGACTATAGAGCACGAATTTCGCCTGCCGGCGTGACACCACGAGACCAGCACGGCGCAGATGCTGCAGGTGCTGTGGGACATTGGCCACGGACAGGCCGGTGCACTCCGCCAGCCGCTCGACGCTGCGCTCGCCCTGTGCCACCAGCTCCAGCAACTCCAGTCGATGCTCGTGCGCGACGGCTTTCGCCACAGCGGCGAACTGGGCAAAGAGCGCACGCTTCGGGTTCATGCTTGACACCATCTCATCATTCAAGAGAATTATTGAATATGCAGATGCTCCAGTCAAATGAGCCTTTCATAAGGCTCGCGGTTTTTGTCAGCATCCTGTTGGGCATGGTCCTTTGGGAGCTGCTTGCACCACGCCGCGCCCAGGCAACGGGTCGGGCGCGTCGCTGGCCTGGAAATATCGGCATCGTACTTATCGACACGCTTTTGGTGCGGGTTCTCTTTCCGATATCGGCGGTCGCGCTTGCGCTCCTCGCCGAAAAACAGGGATGGGGCCTCGTTCATGCCTTCCAGGTCCAGACTTGGCTGGCGGTAGTGCTTGGTATCATCCTGCTCGACCTCGCCATTTATCTGCAGCATGTGCTGTTCCACGCCGTCCCGGCGCTGTGGCGCTTGCATCGAATGCATCATGCCGACCTCGAATTCGATGTCACCACCGGCATCCGCTTTCACCCCGTCGAGATCCTTCTGTCGATGGTCATCAAGTTCGGCGTCGTAGCGACGATCGGCGCACCGGCCATCTCGGTGCTGATCTTCGAGGTTTTGCTCAATGCGACATCGATGTTCAATCATGGCAACGTCTCCATGCCGGGAAAGCTCGACAGGGTCCTGCGCTGGATCGTCGTCACTCCTGACATGCACCGGGTGCACCATTCGATCAAGCCACGCGAAACCGATAGCAATTTTGGCTTCAACCTGTCCTGTTGGGATCGCCTTTTGGGGACCTATCGCGAGCAGCCGGAGGACGGCCACCTCGCCATGACGGTCGGCATAGACCAGTTCCGCGATCCTCGCGAGCTGCGTCTCGACCGGCTGCTTACCCAACCCTTCCGCGAAGATGACCGCAGCTATCCCCTGGGCCGTCGGGAGCCAACGGGATGATGGTACGTGTCCTGCCTCGTGCGCTCTTGGACGCAGGCCTCGCCGGAAACGTCGCTTGCGCTTGTAACAGCGGTTGCGCCTCCGCCTAGTACCGCCAATCACCGATATTGGCGGCGGCGCCTCGCGCCTTGTCGACGATCTCGTGCAGCGAGGATATGGCGACGTGAAAGTACTCTACCTCTCATCCGCGTTGGTACATGACGTCGCTGAAAGACTGGCATTGAATTAGTTGTAGCGTTACGCGTTCTGCAGTGCTGTTTGGCGCCGTATTTCTCAAAATCGGCCCATTCGCATCACCAGTGAAGAGCCAGTCCGGCGACTGCGCCAAAGAAAAGAAGCAGGCATGCGGTCGATTGGATGAAGAACCCGGGTAGGCGCTTTTCGACGGCGCGGCTGTAACCCATGAAATACACCACACGCCCGACAATCCAGACGAGCCCGATCGCGGCTGCGGCTTTATCGTCGAAATAGATTGCACACAGCCACAGCGGGACCAGGAAGGTTGGGAGCCACTCCAAAGTGTTGATGTGAGCACGGAAGACGCGCTCGAAGTCGGCGTTACCGGTCGTAGCGGGTTGCTTGACATTGAACCGCCTCCGCGCGACCGCCACTTGTGTGGCGAAGTAGAAATAGAGGGCGACAGCAAGCAGCGTAACCGTAGGGGTGTAATACGGCATGTTAGCCTCCCTGAGCGGTAGCCTTCTCGGCGGCGCCCGCGAACGACAACAGCAGCTGACCCCAATCGCCGCTCTTGTCGAAGACGTCGCGCATTTGATCGCGGCGATCGCCAAACCGATCGAGACAGCGATGTTCGAGCTCAACACGTGTTGCGCTTTCGCCTTCCGCGATGAAGCGCACTTCGATTTCGGTGTTGAGCCCCGGGGTGTATTGGAAGTCTGCGTTGATGTCCCACGACAGCACGAGCCGAGAGGGCGGCTGCCAGGCCAGCACGCGTCCCCAATCGCATGTGCTGCCATCGTCACCGCGTTCATACCAACGCCCGCCAATTTGCGGCTCGATGACGGCGTCCACGGCCTTCGCATTGCCGATCTTGTATACGGCCAGAGGCCACCAGGTCCCCAGATGTTGCGTGAAGACCTGCCACGCCAAAACTCGCGGCGCCTGCACTTTGATGATCTTTCTAACGCTGTTCGGATCGGTCCAATTCAAGAAGATCTGTTCAGCCATCAGGCTCTGCCTTTTTACTGGCCGCACGCTCGGCGGCTGTCTTGAACGCGTCCAGGGTCTCGTCCCAGAAACCGTCGAGCCATTGGCGCAGCGCTTCGATGCCTTGGGTCTCGACCCGATAGAGCCGCCGCGTTCCGTAGGCTGTGACAGAGACGAGCCCGGCGAGCCGCAACACTTGAAGGTGTTGCGAAACCGCTGCCCGGGTCACGCCCATGCCCTGTGCGAGTTCACCCGCCGTGCACACTCGATTGCGTAGTTTCGTAAAGATGCGCCGCCGGGTGCGGTCGCCGAGCGCGTCAAAGGCTCGCTCCGCGTTAGCCATCTTTTCCAGCTTGTTGCTGCACGAGAGCCGAATGTAAGTTTGAGCTAACGAAAGTCAAGACTTAAACAATGCGGACGCGGCGCTCCGATAGGTCATGGACCACCAGGTCGTTCGTTGCCTTGGCCAGCCTTCCCGCAGCCAATGATCCTATCCAGCGATGTCCGCTGCTTGAGGTGTCGCGACGATGGTGCGACGCCAAACCGTGGACGTGTGGGGTCCCGTACTCGACGGCAGCTAACTCTGCGCCGCGTCGTCACTAAGCCGTCTCAACCAAATGCATCGCGGAATTAGCAGTCATTTCGCATCGTTACGAAACCTTGCACCTATCCTTTCCATCTGCTCAATCTCCTCGCGCTGCCCCTTGGTGATCTCGCCGCACAACGAGACGAGCTCTGGATCGGAAAGGTTTGCTTTCCTGCACATCAGGATTGCGCCGGAGTGGTGGGGAACCATTGATGCAATGAACTGGCGGTCGTTAATCATAACCTGGTCGCGCGTTGCCCAGAAGGCTCCCGCCGTCAGCACGGCGAAAAGCGCGTAAAGCGCTAGGTTGGCTTTCCTGTTCGAGTACATGCCCGGCATCGTGGCCAACATGAAGATGCCCATGGGCGCCCACATGGTCACAGCCATATAGAACATGTTCAGATTGTTCCTGAAGTCGCCGAAGCCATCGATCATGCTGAACATGACGATGTACATGACGGCAAGGCCAAGGGTCATGTTCACCCAGAGCATCAGGTATGGGCGGCCGTGCGAGCCATGCTTCCCATCGCCATGCGCTTGGCGTGCCTGGTGCTCGTGAGGCATCAATCCTTCCTCCATCGGTGCCCCAGCCATGGGCTTCAGGATCGTCCTGATCTATCTCGACCATCTTCCGATTCTCGGTCAGCGAAACGAGCGGCACGTTGCTGTTGCCACTGGTCCGCGGAGACTTTGCGCGTCGAAAGGTCGAGCGCTTTCAAGCCTCACCAACAGAGCATCCGATAAGGCTGGACCTTCGGGCCCCTCCATTCCGGATGCTCTATCGCGAGAACCGCCTCTTGTTGCGAAAGTTCCGGAAGGAATGGGGTAGTCTGTTCATCCAAATTAAAAAGCATGGACGGAATCCGTAGAGGACAGTTCGGGCGTTGGCTTATGAGCTGTCGCGTTTTCGGTCATCGCGCGTCGGCAGGAGTATGGCTGGCTCGGAAACAACTCCACGGTCGGGCCTGCCGCAAAGTGCTTAAAACGCGCGTTGACTCTGTCGCGGCATTGGGCATTCTGCGACACTAGAAGGAGCGATGTTCTGAGGTACTTGCGGATCATACTGGCGATCTTGATCGCCGTGGCGCTGCCGCTTGCACCGATCATCTCGGAGTGGGCCGGCGCG
>Ga0182738_1004129_pt1 | contig 16202 bp, 12 predicted proteins | sample eDN5th30CBELigMG_FD_128876 | JGI IMG/M metagenome (GOLD analysis project Ga0182738, IMG submission 128876) | Enriched Miracle-Growth compost microbial communities from Emeryville, California, USA - eDNA 5th pass 30_C BE-Lig MG (version 2)... ... | reverse complement strand
GGGCATGAACAGCGTATCGTGGACAAAGGCGGCATCGCCGATCACATAGGTGATCGAAGCCAGCGTATGGCCGGGCGAGAACATGACCCGAGCGTCGATATTGCCGATCCTGAAGGTGTCGCCATCGGCGAAGAGGCTGTCCCATTGCGAACCGTCCGTCTGCAATTCCGGCCAGTTGTAGATGTCTTTCCAGAGCTTCTGGACGTCGATGACCCGCTCGCCGATGGCGGTGGGCGCGCCGGTTTTCCCCTTCAGATAATGTGCCGCCGAGAAGTGATCGGCATGCGGATGGGTGTCGAGAATCCATTCGACCGCGAGCCCTTCCCTGCCGACATAGTCGAGGATGGCGTCCGCATTCATCGTGCCGGTCGAACCGGATTTCTCGTCGAAGTCCAGCACGGGGTCGATGATCGCGCATTTCTTCGTGGCCGGATCGGAGACCACATATTGCACACTGAAAGTGCGTGGATCGTAGAAGGCTTTCACATGCGGGTGCCGTGCGGCGTTGCGCTGAAGCCAGCTGGCGGCGCCCGAGAGGTCGAAGCCGCGATCCTTGCCGAAAGCCAGCACGTCCTCGGCCTTCATGCGGCCGTCCAGCACTTCGCCCAGCACATAGAGGATGAGCGCTCGCGTGCCGGATTTGCAATGGGCCAGAACCGGCCCCTTTGCACTATCGAGCGTGGCCTGAAAGGCGCGGATGTCGGCTTCCGTGATGGTGGCGCCGGTGACGGGAATGAAACCGTAGGAGAGCCCGGCATTTTCCGCCGCGCGATGTTCCGCACCCGTGCCGGGCTGTATCGCGTCCTCACCGTCCGGCCGGACATTGACGAGCGCCTTGAACCCTTCCTCGGCAAAAGCGGTGAAATCGTTCAGGTCGGGCTGGCCTGCGACCGAAAGCCGGTCGTTGATCTTGGCGGTTTGCGCTGACATACGTGATCTCTCCAGATTCAATATTCACTTTAATATAATGTATTTTGTAATATTGTGAAGTGGGAACCGCAGGAAAATCGCAGGCTCATTCTTCGAGCAGGACACCAGCCTCGCGCGCGGCTTCAACGAAGGCGTGCCGCGCCTCGGCGGCCGAGCGCACGCCGTCCAGTGCTTTCAGGCAGGTGTCGCGGGCTTCATGATGGCGGGCGCCGCGCTCGCCCGGCCAATGCACGCTCATGAGGAAATCGACCGCTTCCCGCGTCGATCCGATGACGTGGACCTTGTCGAGCCTGATCTTGACGGGCTTCGTGAACCGTTTTTCGCTCATGGTAAGCCTCGAACCGGAATCAACGCCGGTGATCGGGCATGCGTTCCATGGCGCCTGCGGCCGAAAGGATCAGGCGCGGCAGAAAGCACTTGACGTTGCGATAATTTCGCATTGAAACTGGACCATTCCAGAATTGGTCCGGACCATTGTACCCATCCATGCAGCGTGCCGATGGATAGTGCTCAGGGAAATTCCAACTACGCGCTGGAAAAGCTGCGCGAGCTTTTGCGGTCGGACGATGTGGCTGCGGACGGCAAGCTGCCGACCGAGCGGGCCCTGTCCGAAACGCTCGGCGTCAGCAGGCGCGCAATCCGCCGCGCGCTGGAGGTGCTGGAGACGGAGGGCCGAATCTGGCGGCGCCAGGGGGCGGGCACCTTTGCCGGCACGAAACCGGATGACTGGAGCGAGCGCCTGGACGCCATCGTGGCGGGCACCGACTTCATGGAGATCATGGAAGTGCGTCTGCGCGTGGAGCCGCAGCTTGCTCAGCTCGCGGCGCTGCGCGCCAAGCCATCCGACACGGAACGCATGTACGACCTGGTCGAAAAGATCGCCAGAAGCACCGACGCCGACGGGCGTGAGCTCTGGGACGGCGCGCTGCACAGGACCGTTGCCCAATGCGCCGGAAACCACTTTTTCCTGGCGATCTTCGACGTCATCAACCGGGTTCGGCAGGATGAGGCGTGGCAGATCATTCGTGAACGCGCCCGCAATGCCGGGGGAACGCGCCCCGTAACCCACAGCCAGCATCTGGCGATCGTCGACGCGATTGCCGCCCGCGACCCCGCGCGCGCGGGCGAAGCCATGCGCCAGCATCTGCTGACGCTGCAGGAAAGCCTCATTCGCATAACGTCGCTCGATCGCAGCGAAATACAGACCGAGGAAGAAACCGGCCAAAGAATGATTTTGTAACATCGGGCCGGCACAGGGGCGAACTTTAAGGGAGGAAAACGAAATGAAGATCGCCAAGTTGCTGCCAGCATTGGTATCCACCGTGCTGCTCGCATTTCCCGCATATGCCGCCGAGTTGAAAATCGGGTTGCAAGACGATGCCGATGTGCTCGACCCGGCGCAGTCGCAAACCTTTGTCGGCCGTATCGTCTATACGGCCCTTTGCGACAAGCTGGTCGATATTTCACCTGATCTGAAGATCGTGCCCCAGCTCGCGACCGAGTGGAACTGGTCCGATGACGGCAAGGAACTGACGATGAAGCTGCGCGAGGGCGTGAAGTTTCACGATGGCACGCCGTTCAACGCCGAAGCCGTGGTCTACGACATAGAGCGTTCGATGACCTTGCCGGAATCGCGACGCAAGAGCGAATTGAAGTCGGTCGAAAAGGTCGAGGCTGTCAGCGAATATGAAGTCAAGTTCACGCTGAATAACCCGGATGTGACGCTGCTCGCATCCTTGTCCGACCGTGCCGGCATGATGGTTTCGCCCACGGCCGCCAAGGAGATGGGCGCCAATTTCGGCAACAAGCCGGTCTGCTCCGGTCCGTTCAAGTTTGTCGAGCGCGTGCAGCAAAGCCGCATCGTGCTGGAGAAGTTCGAGGACTACTGGAACAAGGACAATATCTTCATCGACAAGGTCACTTATCTGCCGATCCCCGATACCACGGTGCGGCTTGCCAATCTGCGTGCGGGCGATCTCGACATGATCGAGCGGCTGGCCGCAAGCGATGCGGAATCGGTGAAGTCTGACCCGAACCTTTCTTATGAGAGCGTTGTCGGCACCGGCTGGCTGGGCATCTACTTCAATGTCGGCGACGATCCGAAAGCCGACAATCCGCTCGGCAAGGACAAGCGTGTCCGGCAGGCGTTTTCGCTGGCGATCGACCGGGAGGCGGCAAACCAGATCGTCTATGAGGGCACTTCCATGGCTGGCAACCAGCCATTCAGCCCGAAAAGCCCATGGTATGACAGCAACTTCCCCGTTCCCGCCCGCGATATCGAAAAGGCCAAGGCGCTGCTGAAGGAAGCCGGCCATGATCGCGTGCCGGTGGAAATGCTGGTCACCAACAACCCCGTCGCGATGCAGTTCATGCAGATCGTCCAGTCGATGGTGGCCGAGGCCGGGTTCGACGTCTCCCTGAAGACGACCGAATTCACCACCCTGCTCGATGAAATGAGTGCCGGCACCTATCAGGTCGGCCGCGCCGACTGGTCGGGCCGGTCGGATCCCGATGGCAATATCCATCAGTTCCTCACCTGCAAGGCAGCGCTCAACGATTCCAAATACTGCAATCCTGAAGTCGACAAGCTGCTGAACGAAGGCCGGCAGTCGCCGGACAACGCCGTGCGCAAGCAGAAATACGATGAAGCCATGGCGATCCTGCAGGATGACGTGCCGATGACCTTTATCGGCCATCAGGCCTGGATCTGGGCGCTCAACAAGAAGGTCAGCGGCTTCGTTCCAACCCCGGACGGCATGATCAGGCTCGTTGGCGTGAAGAAAGCCGATTGAGACGCCGTGGAGCCGGGCGAAACCCAGGCCCGGCTCCACATCACATATCGGTTTGGCAGGAAACGCACATGTTCAGCTACATCGTGAAGCGGCTGCTCGTCGCCATTCCAACGCTTCTGATCATATCGGTGTTCGTCTTTTCGCTGCAGAAGCTTCTGCCCGGCGATCCGGTTCTGGCCATGGCAGGCGAGGAGCGCGATCCGCAACTCATCGAATATCTGCGCGAGAAATATCGCCTGAACGATCCGGTGCCGATTCAATATATCCATTGGCTGGGCTCCGCGGTGCAGGGTGATCTGGGCATGTCGCTGCGCACCAACCAGCCGGTCCTGACGCTTGTGGCGCAGAAGCTTCCGGTCACCATCCAGCTTGCCATCATGTCGATGCTGTTCGCCTTCGCGATCGGCATTCCGATGGGCATTCTGGCGGCGGTGAAGAAGAATACGGCGCTCGACTATGTCGCCAACGTCGTCGCGCTGTCCGGGCTTTCGATCCCGAACTTCTGGCTCGGGATCATGCTGATCCTGCTTGTGTCGGTGCATCTCGGCTGGCTGCCCGCTTCCGGCTACCGGCCGTTCTTCGAAGACCCGCTGAACTCCATCAAGACCATGCTGATGCCGGCTTTCGTGCTGGGCAACGCGCTGGCGGCGACGCTGATGCGGCACACGCGTTCGGCCATGGTGAGCGTGCTCAGCGCCGATTATATCCGCACCGCCCGCGCCAAGGGGCTTGCGGAGCGCTCCGTGGTGCTTGAGCACAGCTTCCGCAATGCGGTGCTGCCGATCGTCACGCTGAGCGCCCTGCTGTTCGGCGAGCTTCTGGCCGGCGCCGTGTTGACCGAGCAGATCTTCACCATTCCCGGCTTCGGCAAGCTGATCGTCGATGCCGTCTTCACCCGTGACTATGCGGTGGTGCAGGGGGTGGTTTTGTGCACCGCGGTGGGCTTCATCCTGATGAACCTCGTCGCGGACGTCCTCTATGTCGTCCTCAACCCGCGCATGAGGGCCAGCCTATGACCACGCTCGACCAGGTCCGCATCCCCGTCGCCTCCGCGCAGCGGCCCGCCAGTCGCGCCTGGCGCAAGCTCAAGGCCAACAAGGGCGCTCTTGTCGGGCTGTTCATCATCGCCTTTTTCGCCCTGCTGGCGGTGGCCGCCCCGCTGCTTCCCATTCCCGATCCGAACGCCACGAGCTGGTCCGCGATCCGCAAGGCCCCTTCCGCCCTCAACTGGCTGGGCACGGATGATATCGGCCGCGACATCCTCTCACGCATGATCTGGGGCGCTCGGGCTTCCCTCATGGCAGGTGTTCTTTCGGTAGCGATCGCCGTCGTCGTCGGCGTGCCGTTCGGCCTCGTCTCGGGCTATTTCGGCGGCTGGATCGACCAGATCATATCGCGCGTCACCGAAGCTTTCCTGGCGATGCCGTTTCTCATCACGGCCATCGCACTTGCCGCCTTCCTTGGTCCCAACCTGATGAACGCCATGATCGCCATCGGCCTCTCGGCGATGCCCGTCTTCATAAGGCTGACGCGCGGACAGGTGCTTGCCGTCAAGACGGAAGACTATGTCGAGGGCGCGCGTTCGATCGGTCTCCGGCATTCCAGCATCATCACGCGCTACATCCTGCCCAATGTCTTCGCGCCCATTCTCGTGCAGGCGACGCTGACGATCGCCACCGCCATCATTGCGGAGGCCAGCCTTTCCTTCCTCGGCCTTGGCCAGCAGCCGCCTGCGCCGAGCTGGGGATCGATGCTGAATGTGGCGAAGAACTATCTCTCACAAGCGCCATGGATGGCGATGTGGCCCGGCGCGGCGATCTTTCTCGTGGTGATCGGGTTCAACCTTCTGGGCGACGGGCTGCGCGATGCGCTCGATCCGCGCGAAGCATGATTTTTCCAAAGGACATTCAGGCATGAACGCATTCACGACCCGTCCCGAAATCCTCGGCACCTTCGGCGTTGTCGCCTCGACGCACTGGATCGCTTCGAGCGTGGGCATGAGCATCCTCGAGAAAGGCGGCAACGCCTTCGACGCCGCGGTAGCCACCGGCTTCGTGTTGCAGGTCGTGGAGCCGCATCTGGTCGGCCCCGGCGGCGACATGCCGGCGCTCGTCTATTCCCGCAGGAAGGACAAGGTCGAGGTGATCTGCGCGCAGGGACCCGCACCCGCCGGCGCCACAATAGAGCGCTATACCTCCGAAGGGCTGTCGCTCATTCCCGGCGACGGTCTTCTCGCGACCGTCATTCCGGGCTCCTTCGACGGCTGGATGCTGATGCTGCGCGACTATGGCAGCATGAGCGTGCGCGATGTTCTGGAACCCGCGATCTATTATGCCGAGCGCGGCCATCCGGTACTGCCACGCGTCGTGGATACCATCGCCGGCGTTGCCGATCTCTTCGAACGCGAATGGCCGACCTCTCATCAGACCTGGATGCCCGGCGGCAAAATGCCGACTGCCCATTCGAATGTCAGGAACCCGGTCCTTGCCGAGACCTGGAAGCGGATCATCGCCGAGGCCGAGGCAAAGCGTGGACGCGAAAACCAGATCGAAGCCGCCCGCGATGCCTTCTACCGGGGCTTCGTCGCCGAGGCGATCGGCGTCTATCTCGAAACGGCGGAGGTTATGGATTCCTCCGGCAGCCGTCATAAGGGCGTGTTGACGGCAGACGACATGGCCGGATGGTCCGCCACCATCGAGGAGCCGCTGACCTATGATTATCACGACTGGACCGTCGCCAAGACCGGCCCATGGGGGCAGGGTCCGGTGTTCCTGCAGACGCTTTCGATCCTGAAGGGTTTCGACATTGCCGGCATGGACCCCGTGGGCGCGGATTTCGTCCATACGGTCACTGAAGCCATGAAACTCGCCTTCGCGGATCGCGAAGTCTACTACGGCGACCCGAAATTCGCGGACGTGCCGATAGAGCACCTTCTGTCCGATACTTATGCGGCGGCGCGCCGCAAGCTGATTTCCCCGCAGGCATCGCTCGACCTTTGTGCGGGAGTGGTGCCTGGCTTCGAGCGGCAGCACGATCTCGTCATGGAGATGCTGAGCAAGGATTCGCAGACCGGCGCCGTCTACGAGCCGACCATGGCGCATCTGTCGCAGAAGCGCGGCGACACCGTGCATATCGACGTCATCGACCGTGAAGGCAATTTCGTTTCGGTCACGCCCTCGGGCGGATGGCTGCAATCGTCGCCGACCATTCCGGGCCTCGGTTTCTGCCTGAATTCGCGGGCGCAGATGTTCTGGCTGCAACCGGGCCTGCCGACCTCGCTTGCTCCGGGCAAGCGCCCGCGCACGACGCTCACGCCCTCGCTCGCGCTCCATGAGGGCAGGCCGACGCTGTCCTTCGGAACGCCCGGCGGCGACCAGCAGGAGCAGTGGCAGCTTTCCTTCTTCCTGCGCCATGTTCACCACGGCCTGAACCTGCAGGCCGCCATCGACGGGCCGCTGTTCCATACGGCGCATTTTCCGGCATCCTTCTATCCGCGCACGCGCGAGCCCGGCAGCCTGATCGCGGAGGCGAATTTCGCCGCCGACGTGCTCAATGCGCTGCGGGCGAGGGGGCACCGGCTGACTGTCGCCGACGAATGGACGGTCGGTCGGCTGACGGCGGCCAGGCGTGATGCCGACGGGTTGCTGCGCGCGGCGGCCACGCCGCGCCTGATGCAGGCTTATGCGGTGGGACGGTAGCGATGATCCGTCCGAAAACCGCTTCACACTTTTCGGCATCATGGTCTTGCGAGTAGTGCGATGAATGCGACATTGCCTGGCTCCCGTGTTCCTGTCGGCAAGGCCCTGTCGAGGGAACCTGTGCTTTCGGTTTCCAATCTCACCACGTCCTTCCTGACCGATGGTGCGTGGCGCACGGTGGTGAGCAATGTCTCGTTCGACGTCGCACCGGGCGAGACTGTCGCCATCGTCGGTGAAAGCGGCTCGGGCAAGAGCGTGACCTCGCTGTCGATCATGCGCCTGCTCGCCAGGAACTCCAGCCGCATTGACGGCCGCGTCGTGCTCAACGGCAAGGAGCTGCTCTCCCTGTCGGACAAGGAGATGCGTCAGGTTCGCGGCAACGATGCCGCGATGATCTTCCAGGAGCCGATGACGAGCCTCAATCCGATCTTCACCATCGGACGGCAGATTTCCGAGGCGCTGACCTGCCATAGCGATATTGGAAAAGCACAGGCGCGGGCCGAGACGATACGCCTGCTGGAGAAGGTGCGCATTCCCAATGCGGCGTCGCGTTTCGACGACTATCCGCACCAGTTCTCGGGCGGCATGCGCCAGCGGGTGATGATCGCGATGGCGCTGGCGAGCCGGCCGAGGCTCCTGATCGCGGATGAGCCGACGACCGCGCTCGACGTCACCATTCAGGGGCAGATCCTCGACCTCATCAAGGTCCTGCAGGAAGAAGAGGGCATGGCCGTTCTCTTCATCACCCATGACATGGGTGTGGTGGCGGAGATCGCCGACCGCACGATCGTCATGTACAAGGGGCAAGCCGTCGAGACGGGAAAAACGGCGGACATTTTCCACAATGGCCAGCATCCCTATACCCGCGCGCTGCTTTCGGCGGTGCCGCGTCTCGGCTCGATGAAGGGGCATAAATGGCCGCTCAGGTTTCCGGCCGTGGACATGGCGACCGGACAGCGCAGCAAGCCGGACGAAGTCGCCGGCACGGTCGATCGCAGCACCACGCCGATCCTGACGGTGAAAAACCTTTCCACGCGCTTCGACATCCATGGAGGGATTTTCGGACGCAAGCTTGGCGCGGTCCATGCGGTGGAAAACGTCTCGTTCGATCTCTTCCAGGGCGAGACACTGGCGCTGGTCGGCGAGTCCGGCTGCGGCAAGTCCACCACCGGCCGCTCCATCATGCGCCTGGTCGAGCCGAATGCCGGCAAGATCGATCTCGACGGACGTGATGTTCTGAACCTCGATACATCGCGGCTGCGCGATCTTCGACGCAATATCCAGATGATTTTCCAGGATCCGTTCGCCAGCCTCAATCCGCGCATGACGATCGGTGCGACGGTTTCCGAACCGATCGTCGAACACGGCCTGGGTACGCGGACGCAGGCCCGCGAGAAGGCGGCCGATCTGCTCGACCGCGTCGGTCTGAGCGCGGACATGATGGGGCGCTATCCGCACGAATTTTCAGGCGGCCAGCGCCAGCGCATATGCATCGCCAGGGCTCTGGCGCTCGATCCGAAGATCATCGTGGCCGATGAAAGCGTGTCGGCGCTCGACGTCTCGATCAAGGCGCAGGTCTGCAACCTGCTGATGGACCTTCAGCAGAGCCTGCGCCTCGCCTTCCTGTTCATCTCGCACGACATGGCGGTGGTGGAACGCGTCAGCCATCGCGTCGCTGTCATGTATCTCGGCGAGATCGTGGAAATCGGGCCGCGTGAGCTGGTCTTCGGCAATCCGCAGCATCCCTACACCAGGAAGCTGATGGCCGCCGTTCCGGTGCCCGATCCGTCGCGTCGCGGCATCAGGCGCAATCTTGCCGCGGATGAGCTCAAGAGCCCCATCCGGCCGGTGGGCTATATCGCGCCCGAGCGCATCTTTCGCGAGGTCGGGGCGGGGCATCTGGTGCGGATCGAGGAGGCGTCGGCCTGACGGCGGGGACAGCCTCCCGTGCCGTCCCCATCGCAAACATTTCCCCTCAGACCGGGTCGGCGACCATGTGGCCGCTGCCGACGTCGCGCAAAACCAGCCGTGCGGGTTCGTCGCCGACCGTACGCGCCGGGCTCGGAATTTCGCCGTCGAGGCGCGCGAAGCGTTGTCGGCGTCGGGCCGGATCAGGAACCGGCACGGCTTCGATCAGCCTGCGCGTATAGGGATGGCGCGGGTCGGAAAAGACCTGGTCGCGCGTGCCCATTTCCACGATCTGTCCCAGATACATCACCGCCACGCGGTCGGAGATGTTCTCCACCACGGCCATGTCGTGCGAGATGAACAGATAGGCGATGCCGAACTCCTGCTGCAATTCGCGCAGCAGTTCCAGCACGCGCGCCTGCACGGACACGTCCAGCGCCGAGACACTTTCGTCGGCGATGACCAGCTTGGGCTGCAATGCGAGAGCACGCGCGATGCAGATGCGCTGGCGCTGGCCGCCCGAAAATTCGTGCGGATAGCGCTCCATCTGCGAGGCCGACAGCCCAACCCGCTCGAACAGTGCGGCCGCGCGCTCCTGCCTTTCGCGTTTTGACGCGACGCCATGAACGAGCAGCGGCTCGGCCACCAGATCGCCCACGCGCATGCGCGGGTCCAGCGAGGCAAAGGGATCCTGGAACACCATCTGCACGTCGCGGCGAATGGCTTTTCGCTCCGTGCCTTTCAGTCCTGTGAGATTGCGCCCGCCGATCAGGATGTCACCGGCATAGGGCACCAGCCCGGCCAGTGCCTTGGCGGTGGTGGACTTGCCGCAGCCGGATTCGCCCACCAGAGCCAGCGTCTCGTTGGGCTGGATGGCGAAGCTGACGCCTTCCACGGCATGGACGCGCCGCTGCACGGTGCCGAACAGGCCGCCGCGCAAGTCGAAGCGCACCTGAAGATTGCGGGCGACGACGACGGGTTGCGGTGCGGCTTCGGGGACTGCATCCCTGGTGGCCTGCCGCCCGGCGCCTGAGCCGATGCGCGGCACCGCCGCCAGAAGCTCGCGCGTATAGGCGACCTTCGGTCCCGCGAAGATGTCCTCCACGCTGCCTTGCTCGACCATGCGGCCGTGGCGCATGACGATGACACGGTCGGCCATCTCGGCCACCACGCCCATGTCGTGGGTGATCAAAATGACGCTGGTGCCGTGCTGGCGCTGCAGGTCGCGCAGCAGTTCCAGCACTTCGCCCTGAACGGTCACGTCCAGCGCCGTGGTCGGCTCGTCGGCGATCAGCACTTCCGGCTCGAGCGCGAGCGCCATGGCGATCATGACGCGCTGGCGCATGCCGCCCGACAGTTCGTGCGGGAACTGCTTCAGCCGCTTTTCGGCTTCCGAAATTCGCACCGCCTTGAGCGCTTCAAGAGCGCGCCGCCGCGCCTGCGCGCGTGAAAGATCGGTGTGGGTCTCGATCGATTCCACCAGTTGCCGGCCGATCGACAGGACCGGGTTGAGCGAGGTCATCGGCTCCTGGAAGATCATGGCCACGCGATTGCCGCGCACGCGCCGCATCCGGCTCTCGTCCAGCGCGGCAAGGTCCAGTTGGCCGAGGCGGATGGAGCCGGCCGCAACGCGCGCGCCGGGCTGGGGCAGCAGCCCCATGATCGCCAGCGATGTCATCGACTTTCCGGAACCGGATTCGCCGGCGATGCAGAGCGTTTCCCCACGCCCAAGCGTGAAGGAAAGATCGGAAACGACCTCGCGCTCACCCTCTTCGCCACGCACCGCGATGGTGAGGCCGGAGACGTCGAGCACGGCCGCGGCCGCCTCCCGGTCGGCGGGGGCCGGAGCCCCCGTCCGGTGGTGGGTATCGGGCGCCATCATTCGAAAACGCAGCGCGGGAAGTAGAAGGACACGACCCAGTTCGGCATGTCGACGATTTCGCTGATGCGGAGATCGCCGCAGACCGACACCAGCATGTAGGCGTCCACCGGGTCCAGATTGTACTGGCCGGCGAGCAGGTCGACCATCTGCGCCACAGCGCTCCTTGCGCCTTCCATCAGGTCGGGGCCGATGCCGGTCGTCACCTCGTAGCCCTTGGCGTCGAGATGGCGGGTCACAGGGCCGGGCGTGGTGAAACGCGGCATTTTCAGGTTCGCGCCTTTCACCAGATCGAGCGTCAGCACCACGTCCATCGGGCTTTCGATGGCCGTGCCGCAGACTTCGCCGTCGCCCTGCGCGGCATGCGTGTCGCCGACGGAGAACAGCGCGCCCGCCACTTCCACCGGCAGGTAGAGCGTGGTGCCGGCGGCGAGGTCGCGGATGTCCAGATTGCCGCCGACGCGGCGCGGCGGCACCACCGAATGCAGCCCCTTTTCGGCCGGCGCATTGCCGATCGTGCCGGCGAAGGGTTTTAGCGGCACGCGCCCGTTCTTGCCGAACAGTGCCGGTTCCAGCGAGGACGGATCATATTTCCAGACCGTCAGCGCCGGTTCCTTGAACTGGTCGGCCAGAAGGCCGAAGCCTGGGATGTTCGCCGTCCAGCCGAAGCCGGACGGCTTGAACTGCTCGATAGTGACCTTGAGCGCATCGCCGGGCTCGGCTCCATCGACATAGATCGGCCCGGTCACCGGGTTGATCTTGCCGAAGTCCAGCGCGGCGATGTCCTCGACCGTGCTGTCGGGCGTCAGCTGCCCGCCCGAGGAATCGAGGCACTGGAACTGGATGGTCGAGCCCGGCGCCACCGTCTCGGCCGGGACAAACGAGTTGTCCCAGCCGAAGTGATGATGGCGTCCGTGGATGGTGTAGTTGCAGTTATTGCACATCGTTCACATACACATGGTCGTAGTTGACGGGGATGTGGACCGGGTCGACATAGAGGTTGTCGGCACCGCCCATGCGCGAGGACTTGAGCGTGAAGCGCTGCTCGTTGAAGACCGGCGCCCAGGGGGCGTCTTCCATGATCTTCACGTAGATGTCGCTCCACATCTTGTTGCGCTCTTCGGCCTTGGCCGGATCGACGATGGAATCGGCCGCCTCGGCTTGCTTGTCCAGGTCCTCGTTGCAATACCACGACCAGTTCCAGCCGCCCGGCACCGCGCCGCCGCAGCCCAGGATCGGGCCGTAGAAGTTCGACGGGTCCGGGAAGTCGGCAATCCATGCCATGCCGCCCGACCAGATCATCGGCGCGCCTTCCTTCTCGCCGCCGGCGGCGATGACGTTGGCCTGGGCCAGCGCCTGGATGTTGGCCTTGATGCCGATGGCCGCCAGATCCTGCTGGATACCCTGCGCGATGCGCGGGTTCGGGTCGGTATTCATGACATAGAGTTCGGTTTCGAAGCCATCGGCCTGACCGGCTTCGGCCAGCAGTTCCTTGGCCTTGGCCGGATCATAGGCGTAGCCCTTGTAGTCCTTGGCGTAGCCGGGCATCGACGGGGGCAGCGGCTGGTTGGCCGGCACCGCGCGATTGTTGATGAGCTGGACGATACGGTCCTTGTTGATGGCCATGTTGACCGCCTGCCGCACCTTGACGTTGTCGAAGGGCGGAACGTTGACGTTCATGGTGACGTAGCCGGTGTGGAGCTGGCCGCCCTCGACCACGCGCGCCTTCTGCTCCGGATCGTTCATCACTTCCTGGAACTTGGCGGGCGGGATGCCATCGCCCGGCACGTCGATCTCGCCCTTCTGGAGGCGCAGCAGCGCCACGATCGGCTCCTGGCCGATCTCGAAGGTGATCTTGTCGAGATAGGGCAGGCCCTTGTTCCAGTAGTCGGGGTTCTTTTCGAACACGACGCGCTGGCCGAGCGTCCATTCGCCGAGCTTGAACGCACCGGTGCCGACCGGGTTCTTGCCGAAATCGGCGCCGTACTTCTCGACCTCTTCCTTCGGCACGACATGGCTGAAGTTGATGGCCATCACGTGCAGGAAGGTGGCGTCGGGGCGGGTCAGCTCGAACTTGATGGTGTAGGGGTCCACCACGGTGATGCCGGAGGCGCCGTCGGCCTTGCCTTCAGCGGCTTCGTCATAGCCCTTGATAGAGGCGAAGAAGCCCTGTCCGGGGCTCTGCGTCTTGGGGTCCACCACGCGATCGATCGAGTATTTCACGTCCTCGGCCGTCATCTCGCGGCCGTTGTGGAACTTGACGCCCTTGCGCAGCTTGAAGGTGAAGGTCTGGCCGTCTTCGGAAATCTCGTAGCTTTCGGCCAGGTCGGGGCGCAGCGTGGTGGTGCCGGCTTCGTAGTCCATCAGGCCGTCGAACAGGCTCTTGATCATCGACCAGTTCTGCCAGTCGTAGCCGATGGCGGGATCGAGCGTGGCGACGTCGTCCTTATAGGTGATGATGATGTCGCCGCCGGTCTTGGCGTTCGGATCGCGTTCCTCGGCCTGGGCGCTGGCGGACACGGCGAGCATCAGCGCGAGCGCCGAAGCCGCGACCGTGCTTGTCAGAAGTCTTTTCATCTCAAGTTCCCTTTCCCTCTGGTTATCTGAGTTTGATGCGTGGATCGATGAAGGGCGCAATGATGTCGGCAAGGAAGTTGCCGAGCACGATCGCAAACGCCGATACGAGCGTGACGCCCATGATGATGGGGATGTCGACGCGCTGGATTGCCTGCCAGACGAGCTGGCCGATGCCGGGCCAGCCGAACACGCTTTCCACCACGACGATGCCGCCCATGAGGATGCCGATGTCGATGCCGATCATGGCGATGATGGGCAGGATGGCGTTGGGCAGGGCGTGGCGCATCAGCACGGTGACACGCGCCAGCCCCTTGGCGCGGGCGGTGCGGATATAGTCCTGACGCAGCACGTCGATCATGGATGAGCGCATCATGCGCGCGTACCAGCCCGCGCCGAGGATACCCACGGTGAGCGAGGGCAGGACCAGATGCGAATAGGTGCCGTAGCCGCCGATCGGAAACCAGCTCAGGCGAACCGCGAACACATAAAGAAGCAACAGCCCCACCACGAATTGCGGTGCCGACACGCCGATGAAGGAGGCGACCATGAGCGACTGGTCGGTGTTGGAGCCGCGCCGCACGGCAGCCACCACGCCCATGGTGAGCCCGATCGCCAACTCGCAGACGATGGCGCCGACCATCAAAAGCAAGGTGGCCGGAAGGCGCGCGACGATGAGCTGCGCGACCTCCGAGCGCTGGATGTAGGAGCGTCCGAGATCGCCGTGCAGCAGGTTCCACAGATAGCGCCCGTACTGAACCAGGAAGGGCTGGTCGAGACCAAGCTGGCGGCGGATGCTTTCCACCGTTGCGGGCGTGGCGCTGCGCCCCGCGATCTGGCGGACCGGATCGGCGGGAAGAAGGTAGAGCAGTGCGAAGGTGATGAGCGAGATGCCCAGCAGGATCAGCACGGACTGGATGAGGCGGCGGCCGAGATAAGCGATCATCACCGCCCCTGCTGTGTCGGGTCGAGGATGTCGCGCAGCGCATCGCCGATCAGGTTGAAAGCCAGCGCCAGCGCGAGGATCGCGATGCCGGGGAAGAACACCAGCCAGGGTGCGGCCTGGAAATAGGTCTGGTTCTCGAAGATGATGTTGCCCCAGGAGGGGGTGGGCGGCTGCACGCCGATACCCAGATAGGACAGCGTGGCCTCAAGCAGGACCGTGGTGGAAATGCCCAGCGTGCCCCACACGATGATGGTGGGCAAAAGGTGCGGCAGGATGTGCCGGAACAGGATGCGCGGGCTGCCGGCGCCGATGGTGCGCTCGGCATCAATGAACTCGCGCTCGGCCAGCGAACTCGTCTGCGTGTACATGACGCGCGCGGTCTGCACCCAGTTCACCAGCGCGATCACCAGAGCCACGATCCAGAGGCTGGGCTGGAACACCGCGGCCAGACAGATGGCCAGAAGCAGCGCGGGAAACGCCATCATCAGATCGGTGAAGCGCATCAGCACGCTGCCCACCCAGCCGCGGAAATAGCCGGCGATGACGCCGACCAGCGTGCCTATGAGAAGCGCAATGCCATTGGCCACGATGCCGATGATCAGCGAGGTGCGCGCGCCATAGAGGATGCGCGTGAACAGGTCGCGCCCGAGCAGATCGGTGCCGAGCCAGAAGGTTGCATTGGGCGGCAGCGGCTCGCCCGAAAGCGTCAGCCCGTCGAACGTCTGGTCGTTCGGGCCGAAATTGGTCAGCCATGGCGCCAGCAACGCGCCGCCGACGACCAGCGCGACGATCACCAGCCCGATGAGCGCCAGCGGACGCTGCGCCAGCTTGCGCAGCACGCCGGGCCGGGGCCTGGTGATCGGGCTTTCCTGAACCGGCAGTTCAGGCGCGACGGGACTGCTCATCCGAATCCTTTCCATCCGCCATGGCCACGACGCGGCGCGCGGCTTCCTCGACACTGATCTGCCAGCCCATCGCCAACGATCTCAACTGCGCATAGCCTCGCTCATGTTCGCCATCCCTGGTGAGCGCGGCCACCGCCCGCACGATGGTCTGCCGTTCGGCCACACGCGCTTCCAGCGCGGCAATCTCCGCCGCCAGCCGCTTGCGTTCCTCGAAGCTCTGGCGGGCGATGAGGAGCGAGGAATAGACCCCCGAATTGCCGACGGGCTTCATCAGATGTGCGTCGGCCTTGTGCGAGAAGAGCGCCCATTCGATGCGGCCGGGCGCCTCCGAACCGACCAGGGCGATGAGCGGCATCGGCGCCTCGCCCGGCCTCCAGGGAAACTGCTCGTCAAAGCCGAGGTCCACGTCGAAAAAGACGAAATCCGCGGAAAGCACCGCCGGCGGCAGTTCCGGCCAGCAATCCGTAACCCGCAGGCCGATGGCCGACAATTGCCGGGTGATGGTCTGCACGGTGGGATGCGGACGGTGCAGCACGAAGGCGCAGGCGCCGCCGAGATTGGGAATGCGGG
>Ga0182738_1004128_pt1 | contig 16203 bp, 5 predicted proteins | sample eDN5th30CBELigMG_FD_128876 | JGI IMG/M metagenome (GOLD analysis project Ga0182738, IMG submission 128876) | Enriched Miracle-Growth compost microbial communities from Emeryville, California, USA - eDNA 5th pass 30_C BE-Lig MG (version 2)... ... | reverse complement strand
GCAAACTCAAAATTCGTCGACTCATTTCCTTGAAAATATATTTGCCAGTATTTGTGGATACGCCCCGATTGTTGGCTAATTTCGAGCGCCTTTTGATATACTGCACTTGAATTTATTTTCTTTTGAGCAATAAGCTTCCAGAAATTGATATGCTCAGAGATCTCCTTTTGTATCTCCTTTTTCAGATAAATAGTTCTATTCTTTTTCTCAAAATAATCCTCATAAGCCAGGTTCATCTGTTCTTTATTCTTAATACTCTGCTTATGTGCAATTGTTGAAAGCTTCATTATTACTAATTCAACTGCTAAACTGGGGCTTAAAGTTCTCATATAATTTAATATTGCAATCGTCCTTGGAACGTCTTTGAACTTCTTTGCATAAATATTAGCTAGTGTCAACAATAACAACTCATTTTTAGGGTGACTGAGTCTTAGTTGATTGAAGTAGCCCAGAATTATGACACAATATTTCATTTTGAGTTTGATTAACCCTCTTCCCCCATCTCCTTGGGTGAATTCCTGAATATCATCTTTCAGAAATCCAGAAAGAAAAAGGGTTTCTCTATTATATTCTCTTCGAATAGGCATCATATTCAGCTCCTGAACCCACTCCTTTAACAATGAAGGGAGAACCATGGCTGCATTAGGGTTTTTTGATTCCATATGAAAAGTCCTTTTCAATGTGTAATCCAGCCTTATCAATGCCAGTTTAACAAAGAGAGAGCATACGGAAAGAATAATAAAAAGACTGTAATCCCAGCTTCCTTTTATCTCGGGGATAAGCAAAAGAGAAAATCCAAATGATAGTGTCATAAAAACTACATTTATTCTCAGTATCATTAGGTTGTGGAATGGAAACGTTTCAAGAGCCAGAAAGAGACTGATTATACTCAAGATGACATTGAAAGCTATCACTATAGCCTTGGGATTATTCATAAAATACAGCAAGCAAACAACCAGAGTCTTTTGCAGCAAGACCATCAGAGGATAACATCTATTATTTGCACTCGAGATGTCTTTATTTGTTTTCAGAGGCCTGTAAAGGAGGAGCTCCTTGAATAAAGCCAGAACAAAGTTGAGAACACTGGATATTATCAATATCGCCACCCAAGCTGTCTCACAAGTTACATCATCTGAAGAACATTCTGTTTGTGTGTCTAAGCTTTGGATCAGAAAATAATGGATGCAATAAAATAAAATTTTGCTGTGTATGAGAAATCCAATACTCAGAATTTTTCCAATTAAATTTTTTTCCTCGCTCGGCACAAAAGCAGAATAAATTAATAAAACCCAGAATGATACCAGATAAACCCCAATCAAGGCCACACAAATTGTCAGGCCACTTCCAGTGACAAACCTGCCCAGAATCCTCGCAAAATGTATATAATAAGTTAACTGGTTGACTGTGCGTAATGAAGTGCTTTCGTCGCCATTTAGGTCAAAGAAATAAAGAGGTTCCGTTGCCAGTGAAAGAATCTGAAGAGTTGAAATGATTTCGATGGTGAAGAGGAGGAGTGGGGTGAGCTGGCTTGGTTGAGAAGCTGTTTGGATGACTTTTAAAAGTAGCCTTCTGGTCACCGTTGACATTTTGAACCCAGTTTAAAGAAAACTTGAAAAAATAAGTTTTATTTTATTAATGGAAAAAATATTTTACTGATTTCAGATTATCAAAACATTAAAATATATCAATCCCAAACTCCAGTCGGTTTGTTTAAGTTTTTTATCGAAATTATCTGGCTCTTTGTTGGGACGCAAATCTCTCTTTAAACACTCCAAAAAACCTCTCATTCACATTTAAAAAGGCTGCTCAAAATCCACAAATCACCGTATTTTGGGCGCTAAAATCAGATCAGTTTCATGAAAAGAAGGATTGAGTTTGACTCAACTGGGTTCAGAGACTTATTAAGGTGTGACAGGCAAAAGCTGTTAGATTAAAATTTTAATTATTAAATCGTCGATTCTGGTTTTTCTTTTTTAGAAGCCTTCAGAGAGAAAATCCTCAACGCATCTTTTCCATTCTTTTTAAATTTGCTCATTGAATTTCATCAGAGAGACTGGATCTGGAAGAAAGTTGTCACTTTTCGAAGTAAAAGTCGTTCAAGGACGAGGAGAAAAAATTATTAAGCCTTTTCACCTTTCCTTTTAGTTTAATTGATCAGTTTTCCTCATAAATTAAATGATGCAAAGCGAAAATTTTGTGGTTTTTTGAAGGGCATAGGAAATTCTGTTGAGGATTAAACAAAGTCGAGATTAAATCCACTACTGATGTTATCAAAAATAAAGATTGAGTCATAGTTTCAAACTTGAGTCTCGCAGGTTTCAGAAGTCCTCAAGAAAGCTTTATGTGAAGAGAAAAACAGTTCCATCGTTCGAAAATTTCAATATGCTTGAAGCTCTTGTGGAATTTGAGCTCTGGGGAAAAAGTTTACCTGTTCGAGATGAGCCAAATTAAAATCTGTTGAAGGTTTTTTATTTGCCTAAAATTTAAATTCTTTGAATATTTCAATATAAAGAATTAGCTCGAAATCCTTGTGACTTGTCAAAGGAAAACTAATTACTTTTTGTTGTTCAGATAATGGGGAAGAAAATGCTGAGTGAAGGAGCTCTGAAGTATTCAGTCAAAATTAATACCGTATCTTTTGGCATTTGGTCCAATACAAGAAGTTTGTTTGGAATTTTTTTCGTTCAAAATTTTCAAAAGAAAAAAATCAAGAAAAAATTTTTTTCAGAAAAGTTTTTGAATAGGGTTTGGAATCCTCCAGATTTTCACGGACTCTCCGGATTTTGTCTGGACTTTCTTTTTCTTTTTGCCTCTCTGATTTTGACAAAAAAAATTTTTTTCTTCCAATTTTCTCTTCTCTCCAAACAAAAAAATTTTTTTTTTTTGTTGTTGCAAAAACTCCAGAAAAAATCAATTGAATCTCCTGAATGAAATTTTTTCAATTCAAAGACAACCTACTAAAAGAATTAAACATTCAACGACCATTCTGACTCGAAATGTGACGTAAATTTTTTTATGAATATTTCCTCTGAAAACTTGAAAACTCGAAAATTATGAAAAAATATGAATGAAATAGCAAAAAAAAAAAGATCTCTCATTTTTGGGTTAATGTGAGCTCCGTATTAATCCGGAAAATGGTCCTGATTTTCAAAATCCCAAATTCTGAACCTTAGCCTCAAAATTTTTCCATTCCATTTAAAAATAATAATACAATACATATTCATCATATAAACAAAGATGAAAGAAAAAAATTTTCTTTGCAGCAGCAACAAAAAATGTTTGATAAAAAAAAAAAAATTCATTTACCCGCCCGACTTTCATTTACTTCTGAATCCAGGAACTCCATTCAATTCATCTTTGAACTCTCGTTTCAAATAATGCATAAAAATCTTGTTATCTTCAATAATCTGGTACGGTATCAACCTCAAAATCTTCCTGATTGCAATATCCACTTCTTTATATTTCGTCAACACGAATATTCTAATCAAAATCGTTGACAAAACAATCACCAGCACATTAATCGTCAAATGATAACTATCATCCGATAAATTCATATAAATTGCTCTTTTAAACAAATCCAAGAAATGTTCAGCCAATGTTTGATAAATATCCTTCAAAGACAACGAATAAGGGTCAAGGCTTTCACTTGTCGTGACGCCGTCTACGTAATCTTGAATTGCTTGAGAAGCTGATTGATAATACATAGTATTCACATCCAACAAGCCAATTTGACTATTAGAACTCGTCACAGAAGTACATGAAGATTGACTATCTGAGTTCACATAATCACAGATATCCTCGTTCAACATATTGTATACATAATCATCATCAACCGCACTGGTCAGAACTTGCTTCACAAGGACTTCATTGGCATCATTCAGATCAGCTATAGAGGAATAAAACTGCTCAAGAGGAGATATATTTTTAATTAAATAAGTGTCGTCGTCGCCAAAATTCTTCAAGAAATAATAGCTGGGGAGAATCATACTGACCTGTGTGCCGAGTTGATAGGATGTGACCATCTTAGTGTTGATTGTATCCAAGTCAGAAAATGCAGCTTCAAAGGTTTTATAAGAGTAGGTAAAAACTGCCAAAGCAGGGAGAATCAGGATAAATGCCAGAAATAAGTATTTCAGCATGTAGATTACCAGCTCTCGGAAACGATAGCTCTTGGCCCTAGCATGAGATTTGGTGTCTGTAGCTTTGCCTTTAGAGAAGCTAAAGTTGAGCATACTCTTGCTGGTTGCGTTATCAAAGATTAAAGAGCTCTCTGCTGCAAAAAAGGCCTGAAGGGATTCGAGCTGTTGTATCCGCTTTAAAAGGGTGACTTGAGGGACTTTAGCGACAAATTTAAAGAGACGTTTATAAGCAGAGACGATGTTTTGGAAGAGCTTGCAGATGAAGAGGAAAGGCATGAGAATAGCGAGGTCTTTTAAGCAGTAAATTACTGTTAAAGTGTGAACATTTTTCTTCTTGGTTCGAGTGAAGTAATCAGTGACATCTGTGATTGAATTTCCAACTTCAATTAGGTAGCTATTTGCAGTATTATTTGCTGCAGACAATGTGGACGGCTCTTCCTTTAGCTCTGCCACTGTCCCTTCATAATTCGCAATAAAAATATTATCTTGCGCGAGGATCTCATTTGCTCTGAATGAATCAAAAACTGACTTGGAATGGTCTTCAGGATCATACATAACAATATTCTTTTCATATAAAGCTTCAATAATTGCCGTGTCATCTGAATTTATTACTTCTTTCTGAAGCTCATTATTATTGTCAATAACATCTTCTGCTGCAGTTTCGACTGAGTCTTGTAATCCACTATTTATTCCACTACTACTTCCTCCTGGGCCACCTCCCCAACCGCCGCCGCCACCGCCACCACCACTACTGGAGCTAGAAGTAGAAGAAGTAAGGAGGAATAGGACAGTTTGCCAGGCATATACGGCTTTATACAATCTTTTATTGATAAGATCAACAAGATTGACGGCATTTTGCATGCTATTCAAAGAATTTTTTGTGGAGACATAATCGATTGTAGCAGTCAGGATCACGATGATCAAGGTCAAAAAGATGATATTTATGGTGATCTTTGGGAGTCTGTTCACTCTGTCTTCACGGAAAAGATTGGTAAGGTTTTTTGCCAGGACTTTTGCAGTTAATCTCGAGCTGGTTATTGACTCAGTTTTGTTCTTTTTACCTTCACTCAACTGGAGAGGAACGACAATATGTTCTTTATTATTCCTTGCAGAATCTCTACCACTATTCACAACACTCTGTTTTTCTTGAGAATTCTGAGAGTAAAATAAAGGCTTAACTGGAACAAAGACGGTTGGTCTTGGAGAAGTCAAAGCAGGATCTTCCTTTGTATAAACAAGCTGCAGATTCTTCTCAAATGATTCATTTCGTTCATAATCATAAGGGAATTCATCAGCAAATTCATCCTGAATGACTGATTTAACAGACTGTATCACGACTTGAGGTCGTCTTTCTGTAGTTTTCATTGGAGTTTGAAGCTTCAAGACTCTGAAAAATGTATCTTCACAAACAAAAACTCCTTCAATATCCACCATAAATTCAAAAGACCTTTTCTCATTTCTTTGGTCATTCTGAGAAATATTTGTAAATCTCATTGTTCTTGGCTCCCAGCGGCTTTGAATCATAGTTGTTGTCTTAAACTCTTCTTCTCCCAATGAATAAGGCACACTTCTCAATGGTGACATCAGTCCTCCATCATCTTCTGTTCTTTGGGACAGAAATTTGGTATCCTCTTCTCTTCCCGGGCTCATAGGATCGAAATTCTTGGAGATTAAGTTCTCTTGCGATGTGAACCTGGTAGCTTGCATGTAGTGTTGGCTATTTCCTCTGTATTTCCTGTGCTTTGGTGTGGTGAGTTCTCCTGTAGTTTGGACAGCAAGGTTGAGTTTATTGAATTCTGGACAAAGGTTTCCAATGATAATATTGCTGTAATTTCTGCTACTCACAAGGCTTAGATTTTCGCCAAGGTCACTGGAATATTCAATGACTCTATTGTTGCAATCTACGATTAGAATTGACTCGTTTTCTGAGAGTCTTTTGACAGAAATAAGGAAGCTTAATCCTTGATCCATTGCGCAATTCAGTTGAACGTTGACTTCTGCTTTAAAATATTGGCCGTCAATGGTTCGGATATATGTTGCAGGGTGTTGTGACATGTTGAGGTTTGAACTTGAATATAGTTTGCTCATCAGTTCATTATGCTTGGCTTGAAAAGCTTTAGGAATTACTGAGTTCATATTCATTCCAATTAATCCTTGTCCTCTTCTGACTCCAAAGAATGAATTCGCATTTGTACAAATATTCAAAATTTTCCCTTGCTTATCAGGCTCAATTGACACAATTAAGATTGCGGTGGCTTTGCTCTCATCATCTTCACCGCCTTTAGCGTGCATTCTATTATGTTTCATTTGATACGTATTCTTTATTAATGTATATCCATCAAAATTTAAGCCTTGTACGATATCAAGGTAATGTCCATAATTGACTGTAAGCTCAAAATTTGACATTTTATAGCCTTGAAAATGAGCTTGCCAGCTATTTTGGATCTGTCTTGTCATTACACTAATGCTCTGTGCTTTCTTTATTGCTTGGAAAATATTTATTGTCATGTCAGCAAGAACTTTCCAAAAGGCAATTTGTTCAACGATAATTTTTTGGATATTCTTCTTGAGGATTGCTGCTTTTGTGTTGTTCTTGAAATGATCTTCATAGAGTTGATTTGACTCTCTATCGACGTTTCTTGTAGCAACCTTTTGGATTGTCACAGCGAGCTCAGATGCAGCATTTTCAGCAGCAAAACTGAGATTTAAAGTCCTTATATAACTCAAGACTGTAATCGCTCTCGCAATATCTTGAAGCTTTTTTGCATAGATTTTGCATATTGTCAGAAGAAGAAGTTCATGGGTGGGAAAACTTTCCCTCAGGCGATTCAAATATTCCAAAATTTCACAGTAAAACTTGGTTTCTATCTCCTTTATAGCTTCATTTCCTTCTTTCTTGAAAAATTCTTCTGCATCTTGTTTAATGAAGCCAAACAATAACAAGGTCGATTTCGTGTATTCTTTACGATTAGGAAGCAAATTTAGCTCTTTCAGCCACTCTTTAAGCAAGACAGGAAGCATTATAGCAGCAAGAGGATTCTTTGATTCCATCCGAATAACACTTTTTGAGGCCCAGTCTAATCTTATCAAACTGACTTTTAGCACCAATGAAGACACAGCAAGTGCTGCAAAGAGTGTATATTTAGCTTTAGCTTCTCCACAGACTTCAGGAATAAGCAAAACAGATAAGCCAAGAGCAACAGAGTTGAATGCAATGCTTATTCTCAAGATCAAGAGATTGTAAAAGGGGAAAGTTTCCAAAAGGAGATAAAGATTTGTGAGGCATGTAATAATGTTTAAAGTGAGGGCCGCATATTTGGAATTGTTTGAAAGGGTAAGCAAGCAAATAATGATAGTTTTTTGAAGGAGGGACACAAAGGGGTAAAGACTGGAATTAGCACTGGTGATATCTTTGGTTTTCTGGGGTTTATTCAGAAAGATTTCTTTGAAGAAAGCCAAAAGAAAATTCAGAATCACAATGATAATTAAAATCGCGGTCCAGTGATGTCCGCAGTCTAAAGCGCTGTCTGAGCAAGTTCTTTGATTTTCAAGGCTGACAATCAGGAAATAGTGAATGAAATAGAATATCACTCTGCTATGCGCAATCAGTGCAAGAGTCAGCCTTTTCTGCAATATTTTAGAGACTTCACCTTCAGACGTCGACACAAAAATGCAATATAAAAGCAAGCATATGAGCGCAAGAATGTAAAGTGCTGAGATAGCGACGCAGATAATAAACCCTGATTTCGTATCAATTTGGCCTAATATTCTCACAATATGGACATAATAAGCGAGTTGGTTCGGGTTTATTGAGGAATCTGTTTCTTGCTCATAAGTAAAAAGAGGCTCCACTATGATTGATAAGGTTTGAAGGTTAGAGAGAATATGAAGGATAATCAGGGTTAAGTGAGGGATATGGGCGGATTGGGAGGTGCGTTGAATGGCTTTGAGCAGGAAAAGTTTGGCGTTAGTTGACGACATCCTTGTATATGAATTTTGAAGATTTTGGAATTAAAGGTTTTATTATCTGTTACCGATAAATATAAGATGATTAAATCGCCAATTTTAAAGTGAACCATTAAATATTAATATAAAACAACCTATAGGAATTTTTCGTTTAGTCAAAATTTTTATCAATGCTATCTGCTAATTCATGAGAAAATTACTTGTATTATTCGAAAACCGAGTTTTCAAAGGCCTCTTGAGAAGGATTAGAAAGAGAAAAACTGCATAGGTTTCTGTCCTGATAGTAAACCAGGAAATTTAAGGGCGAGATTAAATTTCTGTAATCAGATATGGCCGACTCGGAAAGAAAAATCTGGTTAATTTTAGTCATTTTTCAAATTGATTCACATTCCCGATAATATTAACCCGAATAATTCACTGTAAACGAAGAGTGTCTCAGCCCTTAAAAGGCGTGGAATTCACATAGAGCGCCTTTGTTCCCTCTATTTAAAGAGCATTTCATGCTAATTATACTGTAAAACTGCGAATGTGACAGCATTACAAGAAATTTTGATGGACAGGGTGTGCTATCATTAGTTTTAAATTGTGTTTTCCTTCGTGAATTACCTCCGTTATTAAACTTTCTCATCACAAATTGTGCCAATGCCGCCCTCGCCAATTTTCACAAACATTATGAAAGCTTCCTCTCTCACCAAAGTATTGAAAATTATAAGGGAGTTCCAAAGGAATTTCTAGGTGGAAATTTTCAAGTCTCAAAAGCTGAAGAATAACATTTACCAAGTCAAGCGAGCATTTCAAGGAAAGCTGTATTTGTAAAACATTCACAATCGAAATTTTCTAAAAATATAACTCTCGATTCTGATGGAATAAATTTCAATTGACTCAGAAAATAGAAGCCTCCGTAAGTTAAATCTTTGATTTAATTGACTTATCAAGAGATATACTAGTTCGTTATAGAGGAGAAGGACTCACAAAAAGGCTCTTTCTCAGAAAACTATTGACGTACGTGTATTTGAATTTAAAAACCGGAGGTCTGATTTGGGCTTTTAATATGTGGTTTTTTATTTGACATTTTCCTTCAGGAAAAACTGTTTGATTAAAATTCCATCTCTCACCTTGTTCTTTAAAATTTAAAGCTGGCTATTAAATTCTTTCATTCTCAGATCTCTCTTGCTTGTTCAACACTTTGCAGCTTTTAAATTGGCCTGTCTCTTATCTGCGTTTATTCCTCAACAACTCTTTATTCATGACCCTTTCCACCATCTTCCCTGACTAATTGACCTGTTAAGGCTCACTCTTGGTTCAGTTTTCAGCCTCACTGGTCAAGAGAACTGCCATGGCCGTGAAAATTTTATATTCGCTTTTTTTTCGAAAATATAACTCCTTTTATGAGATGATGCGATTTATTCTAAAGAAGGATTATCTCCAATATTTGACCATTTCGACGAGGTACCTTGAAAAGTAATAGGTGAGAAGTTAGTGGGTCGATGAAATGGGGGTGTTAGCTGGGATTTCAAGGATATTTGAATTCTCCAGTAGTTTATGCGAGTTTTAATGTATTCAACGTTTACCTTGGAATTTCAAAAGCAGGAAAGAGCCAATTAAAACCGCAATTTCTGAGTGAACAATGATTCAGTATTATTCTTTCTTTCTTCCTCCTAAACAATCTCCTTCTAATCATCTGACATTTTTTCTCTTTCTCAAAAGAATTTCGTCAACATGTTTTGAGAACTAAAAACTCCTTTCAACATTAGAAAAGTATCTTTATTGACTATTGTCTATTCGATATTATGAAGTTTTCTTTCACCAATAATCCAGTTTATTCTTCATTATTTCATTGAGAGGATAGTTTTTTGAAAGATTTAGGCATCTTCCTTGTCTTCTATTGGCTCCAGATTTTCCATTTAACAATTCTGTGTATCGCCAGTTTTTCATACATTAAGAGCCAAAATCGAAATCTGAACCCATTTCTGGTCAACTATCGTTCTATCATCTAGTTTCTTACTCCCTTGCTTTATCAAGAAAAGAATGTTGAACAATATCCACGAGTTGATTCAAAATCTTAAATGAAAATCTATTCCTATATCGAATCAATTCTCCTTGTACGTAGCTTGTTAAAAAAAAACCTTTAATTATCAGTAGAGAAAGGCTTCAGGTCCTGAAATGATCAGCAAAGAATCATTTTAGGCGAAAGTGCGAGGTTAAAAAAAAAGAAGTTGAAGGAGAAGCTCAGAAGGATTGGGCTATGGGATTTTTAATAATAAAAGCTTTTGGAAAATCCAATGTCTAATTTTCCAAGTCAAATCAAATTCATTATATTTCCATCAAATTTCTCACCCCTTTCCCTCCAGCTCTCTTGAATGAGATTCTCAGTTCTTTAGAACCAGATTCATTTATCGCAAGGGCAGAGGGTCAAGAGGGAAGAAAAATGGCTTGAGAGGTCCTTTAAAAATCTCAAAATGACAAAAATTTGACAGATTTTTCCTGTCAGGTAAATGGCAGATTTTTTTGTGATATCTCGATGCTTCCTTCTAAATATAGTATTTTACACAAGGATTGCATGAATTTAAGTGCGTTAGCGTAAATATTAATTTCCTGGCGGTTGAATATCCTCATCATCTTAGATCTAAAAAATTCGCATTCTGTCTGATTCAGAAAATCATAAAATTTATTTCCTGTCGAACTCAACTAATCACTATTAAAGCCTCTATCTATAGACTTTGGCAGCTTTCTATGTAGGGAACATCAAAAACATTCCAATCTGTCTTGAAGTTTGGTCCAACTCAAACAATACTTGAAGAGGTTTTCTAAGAAATTCAAAGGAAAAACTCACTCTATCTCTATAAAAACCTTTAAATTCTTGTTTGTGAAAGAAAAAAAAAATCATGAATCCTTAAAAATTTTGTTTCCATCAAAAGTATTATTATTTTGTTTCTCATTAATTATACTATTACAATATTGAAAATGTATAAAAAAACACATGACATGTACCTGTATCTGTACAAATAATAACAATAATAATAATTCTCATCATAATAAACACATACATCTCAACCTCTTCCTCATTGTAATTCATGTATATTAAACCTTGTGATTCCTTTTAATTCTTGCTGGAACTCCCTTTTAAGATAATTCATAAACATCTTGTTATCTTCAATCATTTGGTAAGGGATCAATCTCAAAATTTTCCTCACTCCAATATCAATATCCTGGAACTTTGTAAATACAAAGACCCTTATCAATATAGTCGTTACCACAATTACTCCAATATTCAAAGCAAAATAGCTAGAGTTCTCCATCATATTCTCGTCAACTGCACTTTTAAACAACTCCAAAAAATGATCTGCTAAAGTCTGATACACATCTTTCAAAGTCAACGAATAAGAATCCAGAGATAGAGTATTCCTTGTACGATTCAAAAGAGCCGTCATGACTTTTGTAGCTACCTGATGATACAGGGTATTTACATTTAAAAGCCCGACTTGATCATCACCTTTAGTAACAGAAGCGCAACTATTGTTCGTGTCTGCCGTCACATAATCGCAGATATTGCCCGTAAACATAGCGTGGACATACGCATCATCGACTTTATTGGTGAGGATTGCTGCAAGAAGGATTTTGTTAGCTTCATTTAGTTGGTCAAGAGAAGTGTAAAATTGATCAAGAGGAGTTGAATCTCTGATCCTATAACTGGTGGAGTTGCGGAAATTCTGGTAAAAGTAAAAGCTAGGAGAAATCATGCCAATTTCTGTGCCGAGATCGTAGCTGATCAGCATCTTGCCATTGATCTTTTGCAAATTATCAAAGGAGTCTTTGAATTTCACAAAAGAACAGAAAAACACTGCAATAGCAGGAAGGATCAAAACCAACGAAATCAGCTGATATTTCACCATATTCAAGACCAAATCCCGAAAGCTACAGTCTCTAGTTCTTTTTTGTGACTGATTCGTGTCCGCTATCTTCAATTTAAACGAAGCATGAGAAAGAGATTTCTTCTCAGTGCCCTCATAAACCAATGTACTGTCTGCATCAAAATAAGGTTTTAAACCCTCCAGCTGAGCAATTCTTGCATGTAAAGTGGCTTGTGGGACTTTTGATGCAAACTTGAAGAGTCTTTTATAAGCTGCGACAATATTTCTAAACATTATGCAGACAAAGATAAAAGCCACGAAAATCGCGAAATTCTTGAAGCAAACCATCAAAATTAAATTTGTCACATTTCCTTCCTTTGTTCTCATAAAATATTCAGTCACATCTACTATCGAATCTTGCACTGCTAAAAGATAGCTATTCGCTGTGTTATTTGCTGCAGATAAAGCAGATGGCTCGTTTCTCAGAGATCTGATCTGCTGATGATAGTTGGCAATAAACATATAGTCATCCACGAGAATATCATTGGCTCTAAAAGAGTCATAGACTGAGGAAGTTTGATCTTGAGGGTCCCATAAAGTGATAGATTTCTTGTATAAAGATTGTATCACTTCTTCGTCATTTGTATTCATGACTTCTTCTTGTAGTAAAATGTTATTTTCCATCGAATCTGTAGCAGATGTCTTGACATAAGCCTGCAACGACTTTGTGCCATTTTCAAACCCAAAGGCAGAAGTCATAATTTTTAACACTGTTTGCCAAGAATAAATTGCCTTGTAAAGCCTTTTGTTGATCAGATCAACAAGGTTCACAGCGTTTTCCATGCTCTGTAATGAACTCTTTGTTGCGATAAAATCTATAGTGGCCGTTAATATCACAATAACCAGAGCCAAAAAGATGATCTTGACAGTAACTTGAGTCAATCTATTCATCTTATTTTTATGAAAAAGCGCGCTGAAACTTTTAGCAAGAACTCGAGTACTAATCTGGGAGCTTGCTATTGAAGAGGAGTTACCCACACTTTTCCTCTCATGCTGTCCTTGTGAAACTCTATCATTATTTTCAAATTCACCATCATCATCAAGGCCTGAATTAAAGCTTTGAAATTCCACTTGTTTTTGTGTGGATAATGCAGTGATAAATGGATCTACAAAGATAGTTCCTTGGGTCTTCATTGTCTCTCTCGCTTTCACCTCTGGCTCCTTCTCAAACTCTTCAGGAAAATTATCTGCAAATTCATCCAGTAATTGCTCCATTTGGACCGACTTTCTTTGTTTCACAAAGACTTCTTTCAGCTTAAATATTCTATAGTATTCTCCAAAGACTTCAACATCCTCACTTTCCGTTCTATATTCCTTCTTCCTCTCCTCAAAGCCGTGGTTAAGAATGCTAAATCTCAAAACTCGGTTCCTTGATATTCTTCTTGCCAAAGGTGAACCATCGCCTTCTCCTGCAGCAGAACAAGCAAATTCCTTTGTCACCAATTTCTCCTCAGGTTCTGTTCTGGCAGACGACAAAAGTCTTGCAGTATCATCTCTGCCTCGATTTGACAGCAGCAAATTGTCTCTTGGACTTGCTGGGTTTGTTAACAAGGGGGTTTGTGTAATGAACTTTTCTTGCGAATTGAATTTTGTTGTGAGTGTATTCCATCCTCCTTCATTTGCTCTTGGGCTTATTGCATATAGAGTGCCGATTTCCGGGCATACATTCTCAATACTGTCCCCTTTCTTATTGAGATGAAGGGTTTTGCCTAGGTCAGCCGAGAATTCAAGAATCTTATTCTGACTATCAACCAGTATTAAAGATTCGTTTTCTGATAGCCTTTTGATAGAAATCACGAAACTAAGGCCCTGATCCATTGAAGAACACACTTGGAGAGAAATTGAGGCTTTGAAGTATTTTCCCTTCAACGTTCGGACATATGAAATTGGATGTTGAGACAACAAACCAAACTTAAAACCAGCATATAATTGGCTTATTGTCTCATTATGCTTCGCACCAAATGCCTTTGGAATGATCCCATTTATATTCACGCCAGCCAAGCTTCCTTTTCCAACCTCGAAGAATGAATTCGCAAGGTTACAAGTATTGAGAATTTTGCCTTGTTTATCAGGCTCAATAGACACAATAATCATCGCTAATTTCTTATTCAAGACATCGGCATCTTCAATTTTTGTGTGCATTTTCTGATATGCTACTGCTTTAGAGGTGTTCTTTATCAGGTTCAAGCCTTCAAAGGGCAGCCCCTGCACAATATGCAAATAATGCCCGTAATTTATCGCAAGCTCGAAATTTGCAGTCTCATGGCCTTGAAAATGGACCTGCCAATAGGTCTTAATCTTTCGAGATATTCTGCTAATTTCTTGAGCTTTTGTCGACACTGCATAGACGTTCACTCTCTTTTCAGAATTGAGCTTCCAAAATACAATATGCTCAGAAATTTCTTTTTGAATTTCTCTTTTAAGAATTTTGGCTTTATGCTTATATTCAAAATAACTTTCATAGAGTTGTCTCTCTTTTTTATCTTCAAGAGCTGCCTTTTGGATTATTCCTGCTATTCCATCTATCGCATTCTCAAAAGGAAGACTCAAATTCATGCTCTTCATCTCATTCGCCAACAAAATTGTCCTTGGCAAATCCTTTAATTTCTTCGCGTATATTCTCGCTATCGTCAGCAATAACAATTCATTTGTTGGATATCTCACCCTCAAATCATTGAGATAATTCACTATCTCCACATATAACTTTGTATTCATCTGCTTCAAACTTTCTGCTCCTTCTAATTTCATAAAATCTTCCATGTCATCCCTGACAAATCCAGATAAAAACAGTGTAGATTTATTAAAACTTCGACAGCTGGGAAACATCTTGAGCCTTTTCATGTATCCTGTTATTACCAAAGGAAGATGAATCGCCAATTTTGGAGGACATCGAGTATCCTTCTTCATAAGAAAGACCCTTTTTAACAAGATATTTCCCCTCAAAATGGAGGCTTTTGCTAATAAAGGGGTCACTACAAAAGCGATCCAAAGAGTGTAATTTGTAGAGCCACAGACTTCGGGGATTAAAATCAATGAAAAGCTCACGCTCATTGCACTGAATAACACATTTATTCTCAACATATTCAAGTTATAAAAAGGCATGGTTTCTTGTACAACGTAAAGGCAAGCCAAACTTGCAAGAATGTTGAGGACTGTGGTAATGTATTTCGGCTGATCCAAGAAATATAACAAGCAGATTATTAGAGTTTTTTGTAACAGCGATATCAAACAATAAAGTGGGTTGTTTGTATTGGAAATATCTCTGGTTTTTTGGGGCTTGTATAAGAAAACTTCTTTAAACAAAGCCATGGCAAAATTAAAAACCACAAGAATGATCAGATAAACTCTCCAATAAGCGTCACAATATTTCATGTCTGAACCGCATTTCATGCAATTATCTATGCCGTTTATCAAGAAATAATGGATAGGGTAAAATAAGACCCTGCTATGAATAAGAAAAGCGATTGTTGTGATTTCTGAAAATTTCCTGGGGCTTTTTCTCACAGCACAGTATCCCAATAAACCACCTAGAGAAAGCTCATATATCAAGATCAGAGTCACAAAGGCAAGAAAGGTTGATTCTGAAGGGAACTGGCCCAATATTCTGATTATGCGGACATAGTAAGAAAGTTCATTTGCGATTTTTAATGTGCTGTCTGAGGCTGTTGTTGTGATAAAAAATAGAGGCTCCAAGACGACTGAAAAGGTTTGGAGAGCAGAGAGGATTTGGATAAGATAGAAGAAAAGAGGAGAGATTCGGAGATCGTGAGAGGCTGATGAGATTAGTTTGAGAAAAAGTTTTTTGGTTCTCGTTGCCATTTCGTCAGCCTTTTGCGGATTCAGTTAAGAGGTAATTAAATTTTTTATTATTCGTCAAGAAAAGTTCAATTTCATAAAGTCATAAATTAACTGATCAATGAGGTAAAAAAATTGCAATATAAATTTTTTATTTCACGAAATAAAACCGTCTTGATTTTTAAACTACTGAAATATTCCCTCAAACCTCTCTCTCCCAGTCTGTTGCCCTTTCATTCATCTAAGGTATCCCAAAACGACTTTTTTGAGCTTTCTTTTAAAACTCTTCGAAATTAGGAGATTTTTTAAAGCGTAAAATTGAGGTTTTTCCCTAAGTTTTTATGTTTTTCTTGTCTCACTGCTTAATTAGTCAAGGTCAGTTTTTCACTTCG
>Ga0182738_1004127_pt1 | contig 16204 bp, 6 predicted proteins | sample eDN5th30CBELigMG_FD_128876 | JGI IMG/M metagenome (GOLD analysis project Ga0182738, IMG submission 128876) | Enriched Miracle-Growth compost microbial communities from Emeryville, California, USA - eDNA 5th pass 30_C BE-Lig MG (version 2)... ... | reverse complement strand
TTGCACTGCAAATACCAACAAAACAATCTGTTCAGGTGTCGACAAATCTATTCAAATGACAGTGTTTGAATACTAAGAGTTTAACAAACTGAGACTAGATTTTTTAATGAAAATACCATAAAAATGGAAATAAATCGTATGTTGGAAAAATACTTGCTCGATTTTGAGATCGACAGATCTCTTTCATGATGAAAAGGACCCTCTGCCGTTTCAAAGTTCCCTTAGACACTTTATTTACATACTACCAATGAATAACCAAAAAAATTAATATTGTTGAGTATAGAGTTTGTCTCTCCAATGAGACATAATACTATCAAGTTCTCGATTGAGAATTATGGCTTCGGAGTCGAGTTCCGAGTCTTCAGGTCTGTAGGTTTTCTCATTAGAATTGAGCGGATATTCATCACACCAAGCCAAAACTTTTTCGACCTTGTCGCACTTTTCCTTGATATTTTTATATCTATCAAAATCAAGGCCCTTGACATTCTTGAGAAAGACTTTCTTTTTGTGCACGAAATTGTCATGAGCTTGATTCAGAGTGCTTTCAAGAGTTTTGAGGTCTTGAACTTTAAATTCAGTAATTATCTGGACCAATTCCTGGTTTACACTTTTGTAATTTGCGAGTTTGGCTTTATTTATTTTACGCCCTGGATCCATTTTTTTATAAGGCGATTTTGCAAGAGGCGATAAGTCATTGTTGGACTCAAAAATGTCATTATAAATGCGCTGTTTCAAGGCCAAATTTCCAAACAATCTATCATTAAAGATATCACTCGTACCCGATTTTTGGAGAAGTTTAATCACTTTTGCGTGGGTAGCACCATTTCTCGCTGCAGTATCGAGGTAAGCTTTATAATTTTTTGCCACTGCTTGAGAAATCTCAAGAGCAAGAATTTCATCTTTATTAAAATCATAAAACATTTTTGGCACCATTGTTGATTTACAACGAAGTGGACTTTTGTTCAAAGAAGAAGCCCTCTTTATTAATGCTGTTGGAGTATTAGCGTCTCTTGAAAACAAATGGATCGAAGGAGAATGACCCAACAAGTTGATGACTGGAGTTTTGGAGTCTGGTCTAGTTTCGATTTCAAGTTGAGAGCCTCTTGCTAAAGGAGAGAATTTTTCATAGAAGAGAGATGATAAAGAATCTCTCTGATTCCTAGCATCCTCTCTATTTTTCGATTTCTTTCTCAATTTCTCGGTGAAGTCGGCAGTTCTTGAATCTTCTTTAGATTCTAAATAGGTCAAATATGTCTCAATGCTTGGAGGAGCAACTTCTTTTTTCTTTCGGCCTTTTAAATGTTGTTTGATTGATGACAATACGCTGGCTCTCCCCTGTGAATCCTCAGTTTGCTTTATTTTTCGCTTTGAAATCATCATGCTTTCTTTCGAGGAAGGAGTCCATCTCGATTGGACAGAGTCTGGTTCTGTTTTCAATATCTTTGGCTTTATAGACAGATCTTGCATAAAAACACGTTCTTTTGAATAGCTTTTGTCCCGAATTGCAGTGCTGTTGGTTTTGTGAATGCGTGATTCAGTCAAAACAATCTGGTCTGATCTCGAAAAAGGGCTGCTATAGTAACTCTTTCCTTTTGCAAGATTATTATGCACAACTGGAAGTCCGATTTTATTTTTACTCATTGTATTTATTCACTCACTATTCTGAACTTGGTTTAAATTCTAAAAAATTTAAATACCATACAAGCTGAATTATAGAAGCCCCAATAATAAGAGTAAAACAAAATATTTAATTAATTTCTGTGAGAAAATCAGGCGAAAAGTTAGTCTTTCTTGACAAAGTATTTTTTGTGAAATTATTCTCTACTCTGCCTTCTACAAGAAAGAAAATCGTCAAAATCATCCCAAAAGAAATGAAAATCATGACAATTTCAAGGAAAGTGGAAAAATGGGAACAAAAAACTCTGGATCTCATAATTTTTGAGAATTTATTTTCCAAAATCAAACTTAAAAAAAAAAAAAAACATTGGTTGCTTCGAAGAGAAAGAATAGAAAAAGATCTGACAATCATCTTGACTCGGCAAACTATATCGTTTTAGAAATTACAGCCAAGGAAGGAATTCGAGAATTGTAAAATTCCTAGAAATGTTTTTTTAATCAAGCTTTTTTCGATTTTTTTCTCCTTTTCAGATTTTCAATTTTCATTCTTTTCGTCACACAAAAGTGATGCAATCATAAAACAGGGATTGGAAGAAACAGCAGATTCAATCTGCGCCCTTGATATCTTCGAAGGAAATTTCAATATTTTCATCTCCAACTTCATATGCTCAAGAATGTTTTCATTTTTCTCAGGAGATGGTTGAAGAAAAAAGCGGAAAAACATTTTTTTTTCATAACGTCACTGGGAGTCGAATTTGACATAGTTCGCCAAAAAATGACCCAAATCTAAATAAAATTAATTCGAGAAAAGCGAGAAACAGAAATCAAAAATTATCTGATCAATAAAATCAGTTTCTTTCTTTACACTTTAATCAAACCGATTGCAGTTAAAACAAAAAGAGTTTCAACTTTGTTTTTATGAAAGAATCATGTCATATCAGATGACTGACTGAATGAAATTCCTTTGACAGAAATAAACTCTTCAATGAATATTCAAAAAATAAAATCCTTCTCTCTCAATTTTATGAATTATTCACTCTCCAAGTCAGTATTTCAAGGTCAGATTTAATTTCTGTTAGTCAATTCAAAGAGAGAACAGTTTTTTGAAACAGACTTCAACTGGGTCGCCGAAGAATGTTCTTTGATACATATCAAACAATGGATAGAATTTTTACATAAGATGATAGCTTAAAAGATACAACAAATACACGAGATTTTTATTCAGAAACGAATTATGATGAATGCATCTTTTATACACACACTGGTTTTAGAAAGTGTGAAATTTCTCAGCCGAGAGTTGGTTAAAGTACTCGAGGGAATTCCAAAAAACAGGCCCATAAACCATAGAACGAGAAGCAAATCCCAGAAAACCAACGTAAAAGCCCTTGAGACCATTTTTGGAATAGATATGCTTTGCCAAAGTCGCGATTTCCTTCAGCCCTTTCTGCTTTTGAGCTTGACTACTCTGGTGCATGTACAGAGTGATAATCATGTCAAGCGGGTACGACGAAAATGCGGCAACAAAACTCGAGATTAAAGAAGCCAAAAAGTAGGCTCGGCTATCATGTCCTTCTTTGGTTTTTAAAACATATTTGAGCGTGTCATATGTGGTCAACTCAACTGTGCTTAAAAGGATACCTCTAGCAATGGTAATAGAGGTACCCTTTGTGAATTCACGATATCCATCTTTTCGAACAATGGTTGAAAAGGCCTTCTTCAGGTTTTTGTAGTCTCCTGTCCGATCAGCTATCATCCTAACCTTCAAGATAACCCATGGATTTCCAGTGAGCCCGGCCACAAATGAAGACATAAAAGCCGAAACGAATTTCGTTGGAAGCTGTTTCCAGGGGTTTGCAGTTCCGTCCGTTTGAGGAGGCTGGGGCAACAACTTGTTGAATTCACTGTATAAATACAAGCGAAGTGTTTGGTTTTGGACTGCTCTAAGTATGCCGGGCGAAAACCCTTTGTACAGGTTTGTGAATCCGCTCGTTTCGATATATCTGCGAACAAGTTTGAGACGCGAGGGAGTTTCTCCGCTTTTGTTGAATTTAATTTGGGCTCGAACTTTGACAACTTCAAAAGGATGTGTCACCAATTCAGACAGGAACGTAGCTCCTACAATTGCCAATAAATTTTGCTGATAATCACTCATCCTCTTTGAATCAAGAAAATAGTAGATATCAATTAAGTTTTAATTTCCAATCAATAATAAATCTAGAGAAAATCTTGTTAAAAAAAGATTCACATCGATTAATTTCGAAATCACCGTAATAATTAAGCCTGTTTTAGGATTCGTCTTCTGAGTGCGAGTCTCGCTTAAAAACAACTCACCAGAACATTTCAAGAAAATCAGTTACAATCAAAAACTGTGGATTTACCGGTGAGCTTTCTGATGCGATTCGGGTCAAATGAAAAGAAGGAGATTCACCCGCAAAATACTTTGAATCACAAATTAAGTTTAAGGTATAATTAAAAATGCCATTTATAACAACAATACTTGGATTTTGCATGAAATCAATTAATGCTAAAATCATTCCGCTAATCGATACGAATGAATAACTCAGAGATACGTTTCTTGAGGTTTTCTGGATTTTTAATCCCAAAATTTTTCAGAGCAAAAACTCAAAAACTCACTTTATTCTAACTTCATCCAGCAAATGACATTTATTTCTCTTCTCAGTTTCCCTTGAAAATGTTGAAAAAATTCGTGAAACAAAGTTTGAGAATGAATACCGTAAAACCTCTTGATTTTGGTTTTCTAGATTTTGGTGCATTTTCGAGGTTTGGAATTTGTTTTTAATTTTCTAAATGATGGTGCATTTTGGCCTTTGAAAAATCTTAGAGGTCGCACCAAAATCAAGAGGTTTTACGGTACCTCCTTCCAAAAATGTCGCTGGTCTTCCCACTTTGTGAATGCCTTTTTCTTTGACTTCTGAAGTTAATTTTTTTCAGAAGGTTTGGAATTGTCCTAATTTCTTTCGACCTCAACAAAACTCCTCAAAAGATTAAAAAGAACCAATTTTTTTCTCTTTATCATTTCATTTATTGGAAAGAATAATGAGTAATGAAAAAAAATTGAGAAAACTAGTTTATCCAAAAAATATTCAATTTCATCTTCGAAAGCATCTGCCAAAAAAAATTATTCGTAAATCCCTCTCCCCAGATAGAAGAATCTAAAGGTTTTTTTTTTTGGAAAAATTCATTTAGATAAGCGGAGAGTCCAGATTTTGAGGTTTTTTTCTCCGAATTCAAGCTGCCCCTCATTTCAAACCCTTTCTCTTCAAAGAATCAAAAAGCCTGAAAATTATAGAAATTTCTCAATTTCCAATCTCAGAACCATGAAACTCAAATTTGATTGGTTGATTGCTTGAAAGATGCGCGTTTTTGGAAAGATGGAATTGAACAATGTGATTCCATTTCTTCAGGAACGATAAGCGAATCCAGAATAGCAACTTGAAGAGACCTTTACCTCTCAATTTTGATTCTTCTTTGGTTCTTTCTTTTATTTCAGCAGCGAAATAACAAAATTAATAATTTGAACAATTCCTTCTCCTGTTCTCTTATCTCTTGGAGATATTTTTATAAATTAAACTAAACACTCCGATGCTCAAGTTAATTTGCATTTTCACATTTGCTCTTGTCAGTATTCAATCCAGATCCGCGGAGGAATGGAAATCACGACTGATCTACCAGGTGATTACAGATAGGTTTGCAAAGACAGACAATGACATCACTCCTTGTGATGATCTACACGATTATTGCGGAGGGACATTCCGAGGGATCGTAAACAACCTAGACTACATAACTGGCATGGGCTTCAATGCAATATGGATCTCCCCAGTTGTGGAGAATATCAACAAAGGCTATCATGGATATTGGGCCAAAAATTTCTATAATATCAACCCAAACTTTGGCACCAAACAAGACTTCAAAGACCTCATCCGCGCTTGCCACAAACGAGATGTCTGGATAATGATCGATGTGGTTGCAAACCATGTTGGGCCTGTTGGTGATAATTTCACAGATATTGTTCCATTTTCCAATGCCTCATTCTATCATTCAAGTTGTCCCATTCTCGACTTTAGTAATGAGACTCAGCTCCTTGATTGTAGGCTTGCTGACCTTCCTGATCTCTCTCAAGAAAACAATGCCACCAAAGAGCTTCTCTTAAATTGGATTCATGAATTCGTTCAAGAGTACCATATTGATGGTATTCGTCTCGACACAGCTCCTTACCTGCCCAGAAAGTTCTTGTCAGAATTTGCAGAAACTGCAGGAGTCTTTACAATTGGAGAAGTTTTTGTTGGAAACTTTTCTTATATTGCTCCTTACCAGGAATATTTGCCAGGTATCTTGAATTATCCACTCAATGATGCTCTGAGGGACGTTTTCCAGAAGCAAAACTCGATGAAACAAATTCAAGAATACTATCAACTAGCTAATCATCTTTGGAAAGATCAGACCTTGTTAGGAGTGTTTATTGACAATCACGATATCCCAAGATTTCTCAACAAAACTCACAATTTGACGAATTTTAAAGCTGCCATCGCTTTCAGTATTTTATCAGTCGGAATCCCTATCGTTTACCAAGGTGATGAGCAAGCTTTTCATGGCGGAGAAGACCCAGAAAACAGAGAACCATTATGGACTTCAATGGATGTTGGATCTGAAATGTACGAATGGATCACTGATCTCATCGCAATCAAGTCAAAAACTCAAATTTTCAGTGAAAACCAGACAGAAATAGATTGCGATGACAATTTCTATGCTTTTAGTCGAGGAAAATTGCTCGCTGTTTTCACAAATGATTTAAAAACTCAGACTCGCATCATCGAAAACCAACAGCTTTACAGTGATGGAACTATTCTGTGTAATTTACTCAAAGAAGGCCAAGAAGAAGATTGTGTCACAGTTGAAAAGAGCTCAATTAATATTACTCTTCGCAAAGGTGAAACAAAAATTTATTACCCTGTCACTTCAGAGGAAATGAATCTTTCCACGTTGATTTATTCTGGACTATTCGCAATTACCTTGAGCTTTGGTTTAATTTTACATTTCTGTTTATAAATTAGAGAAATCCAAGAATTGCTCTGATAAGAGGTATTGAATTTAAAAGCAGAAAAACTGATAAAATATATAGAATCGTGAAACTATCTATTGAAATACATTATTATTATTTTATAGTTATTTCATTAAATATTTGAATACAAAAACTTTTTCCTTCTCAAATAAAAGTTTTTGAATTAGTGATAATCTTGAAGATTCAAAATCTTTGAGTCTTTCAGACAAATAAGAACTCTTTTGAAAATAAAAGGGTAACAAAATCGCAGTTTTTTTTTAATCCAGCTGAATCCAAACAACTCGAAATGAGAAAATTTCACTTCCTCAAAATTCTAACAAACTTTGCAATTCGTGAATCAAACAGAAAGATTCCTATTTTCAAGAGGTTTTTAATCATCTGCAAACCTTGAAAATAAAGTTCTAGAAGATTGAATTCACACTTGATCTATTTTGTATCAGACACAGTAATTTTTCCTTGAAATTGTCAGTAGATTTTGACAACTGATTTGGAAAGGTCACTTTCTCATCATCTCGATAATTGATGAGAAGTCAGATAAATAAACGAGTCAGCAAAAAAATTGTTCTGAAATCAATAAAACAAACAATCTCAAATTGATTGAAACTTTGTCCTCGTTTCAAGTTTTGATTGTTCTTTTCGATCAACATTTGAACATGCATCAAACTCAACGAAAGTTTGTCCAAAAAAAGAATTATTATTTCTTCATTGATGATAAAAGGACATCTTTTTTGACTTGAATATGTTTTTTTTTTCTCTTCTCTCTTAAACGGCAAATTGCAAAAAAGTTAAAAAAAAGCCCCCTGACCATGAACGAAATAAACAGAGTATGGATGGTGGTTCTGAGAAATTCCATTCAACTTTTTCAGTTTTAAATCTCTCAGGAAGAGAACCAAAAAATCTGAAAAATGCAATCTTTACCATTCTCATCAAATAATAAAAGAACAAAAATTTTGCAATAGTTGCATAAGGAAAGATCTCTCTCATCTATGATCTGATGAACCTTTGAGATTTTTTTCTCCCGAGAAAAGAGTAATTTCAATAGAGGGATTGACAAGAAAATCAGATTGATAATATATAATATTACAAGAAATGCATATTGATTCAACTATTTCTGCGTATTAAAGTAAAGGTTCAGCAGTACTGCGTCCACCGAGTAGTTTGTTGAGTTCACAGAGGAGATTTCGAACCTTTAAGGCACCAAATAGATAGAGTACATAAAACACCAATTCGGAAATACCGATGCTCAAAAGAACAATCAGTGCGTATGTCCCCAAGATAGATTCGATTTGAACTCCCTGTAAGTCGAGTATCACGGTTTTTTCACTTGCTGAAACTCCGATCCACAATGCCATTACCACCATGTACCACTGCATTATAAGGACAGCTTTTTGGGAAATCTCATAGTCTTTCGAATCGATAGCTCTATACTCTAAGTAGAGGGCGTAGACCTTCAAAGCAATGATGAGAGTCTCAAAGAAACGAAGAAAGAATTCTCCAACCCCTGATGATTCAAACCAGCCGACGAAGCTAAACGAACCTTCAAGGCATTCAAGAACTGCCACAATCACTACGAAATATTTGAAGCACACATACATGCCTCCATTGAGCTTTTCCAACAACTCTCTCATTCGAAAAGCACGGTTCTGAAGCGGATCTCCTATATCAAAAGGCCGGACTTGACTATTGAAGCGAGGCGATGCAGGATTTTCTTGATCATAATGCAGAGACTGCCCTGGATAAAATGAAGCCTGATTTGAAGGCACTCCAGGAGCAAAGGTGAAGTTACTTCTTGTTGAAGCATTTCTGTTCAGATGGGAGTCAGGAACTTGATTCGACATTCTAATGTCTTGAATATTTATTTATTGCGAATAAAGAATTTAATGAGATCAGTGTAAATGAAAACAAGCAAACAGACAGACAGATTGAAAGTATAAATACAATTTCTATTATTTGTGCTTATTTTAAGGCTGAATTCTAAAAAAGACTTTTGACTCCTTGAAAAAAATAGAAAAATGATTCATTATATATTCAAGACTATTTCTGATGAATCAAAATCTCATCTCGAAATCTCCTCTATGTTGCCTTTAAAAATGTTGATTTTCCATAAAATAAAGATCCATAAATGACTTCACCATTCCAAAGTTTTGAAAAAAAATTACCGTGAAATTCCTTTGGTGTTGAAGATGTAATCTGATCGTTAAATGATTTAATATTGAAAAAATTTGTTTACAAGGTTTTGAGATTACTTGCTAGATCATTTATTTCCTCGATTTTCTTCTAGTTACAGTATTTCCCAGATTTATTCACAAAATATTCTTAATTTTGAATTTTAAAAAATGTTTTCTCGTTTCATTCGATTGATGAATCTGCTATTGTTGTTGATAACGAGAAGCTGCCTTTTTGCAAGCTTCCAAATCCTGGATTTGAATTTTAAGGAGAGCATCTTTTTTCGAATGATTCCAAAAGAAAAACATCGATCTAGCAAGATAAAAAATAGCTAAATGAAATCTAGTGTATGAGGAGGGGCCAAAAATAACTTTCCCTTCCTGAAAAGATGGTAAAAGACATTAAAAATTAAAAAAATGGAATGAGATATGAATAGAATTCTTCAGATAATTTTTTTTCGATCCAAATGATTTCGAAATTCTTGGAAATAAATTCTGGGATTCATATTTCCTTAAATTGAGGAAAGAACACAAAAACCAAGCCTTTTGAAATTTCGAAAAAATTTTCAACACTGGAAATCTTCGGGAACTTGCCAATGGGCCACAAAAGTTTTCTCAAATTTCTTCCACTCGAGAAATTAAAATCTTTTTTACTCTTTCCAAAATCTTGAAAAAAAAGCGTTGTCAAATGCGTCTCCAAAATCCGATCTGCCGAAAATTTGATATTTCTTCAAATTGAAGATTTATCAATCTTCCAACTCACAAGTCTTTCAATCTCTTATCAAAGAGCAAATTTTTATTCTAAGGGAGGAATTTGAGCAACAATTTTTATGACTGGAAAAATTCTTTAAAAAAATCTATTGAATATAATTTTAGCTGCTTCAAATTGCAAGGAATCAATTTTTAACATTGTCTCCATCAACCGTCAAAGTGAAGTATTCCGGGAGATTTGAAGACTTTCTTCCACTCAGAGTTCCCTTTTTTTTTTGTGAGTCCTCAGACCCGGCTCTTTATATTTCAAACAAACAAATACAAATGCTTACTAAATTCTAGAGAAAAGATTAGATAAATATCACAGACTGAAGTTCCCTTTTTTCTCATAAAACCACATTCAATAAATATCTATTTTCCAATAACAATAAAACAAGTCAATGTTTTCTAGAAATTCTTCAAGTGTATCCGTTTCATTTTAAAATTGTTGTCAAAGTTAGAAAAATAACTTTGCCATTGAGCCAACAACAATATATAATTTTGCCATCAGGATGATATTCCAACTTGGAAAAGTTACTTTCTGAGCAGATACCAATCTTTTATTTTGCAATCCAAAACAAACACCATATTTTTATGTAACGTAAATAACCTCAACAACAACGGAAGGATTTTATTATTTCTCAATTAATAAAGAAATAAATAAAATTAAACAGTTTTAATTGCAGAAAGTCTCAATCGTTTTTTAGGCAGAAGGAAATCAATCATGTCAAGCATACTTTTGAGTCACTTTAGACAAAGACTATCAAGGAGTTCACACGCTGATCACTCTACACGTGCGCGAAACTCTGTTTCCGTCCCAAATAACCAGAATGAAACTACTGTTGAAAATACAGAGAAATCATCAGTTGTCAAAAATAATCAAACTGATTCAATCAACATCGAAAACCTCCTGGCAATGAAGAGAACCTTGTCTCCAGTCCGAGTCGCCGAACACCGATATTCTGAGGACTTTATGAAGGAAGATAACCCACTAAAGAAGCGTGTGAAACAATACTTTAAAAAGCACGAGATTGTGAGCTTACAACATAAATTGATGGTGTTGGCACCAGGGACTGCTGCCTTGAATAGCGCAAACCTGACACAGCCTAGAGGTGATCCATCAAACCTGAAGCCATTTCTGCTCATGCCCTATGAAAAAACCTTTGGCTTTGAGAAGCAATTTAGCCCTGCCAACAATACTCGCCGAGAAAGCATGAAATGGCCGTCCAGGATTCGCAAGGTGAGCAATCACAATATTTTATCAACAGAAGAGGACAAGTCTCCAAAGCAGAAGCCGAATGAGACGTCCACCAAATGGGACAGATTTTTGAGAAATAGAGGCTCTGCTACCAGCCAGGCAAAGAATACCGATCATCCAAAAGTTGCTTCCATCAGAGCTTCAAGTTACGGTGATGTTGATGCGGAAACTGTTGGAACTTACTCACATGTTGACGATTCGCTCCAAAACCTTCCAGATGTTTTTGAGAACCCCCGTTATTGGCTCGATTATCCCACAAGGAAAAATTCAAGACCCGACAGCGGAGAAACCAACTTGAATTTCAGAGTCACCAAGATTTCTCGACCAAGATACTTGGACACAAGTGAGGAGGATGTTCTCTCAAAAGAGGGCTCTCTCATGAAATATTTCCGAACCAAGAATAGCAAAACCAGGCCAACCTCAACAAAACGGCCCTCTGAAATCCGACCAAAAACACAAGGAAATAATACTGTTGCAAACCAAACCATGCATCATAATAACAGTCGCAAAGATGAAACGGACAACCGAGCTCAAAGTGCAAGAATTGATCTCAAGAGCAGAAGAACGACGACTGCACAGCATAAAAGAAGGGGGGTAGATGTCAGTATGGAGCAAAGTAGCATAAATGCCTCGACTATCGCAGTCAATACCCCTGCTCAAAGCCGTGGCGACGAAACCTCTGCTCTTTCTTCCGTTGATTTGTTTACAAAGAAAGTCAAGAAGCATATCAGCCATACTAAAGAAAACACCATAATGCTCTCAACCATGTTTGCTGCAAGAGGAAGTATGGAGTCGAGGAGATCCTTGCCACTCAGGGAAGAAAGCCCCTCAAGTGCGAACAAGCAGCAACAGGATGCACCTGCACCTGCACAAAAGACTTTCTACTCAAATAAACAACATTTGGAAGAAGAGGTCGAAGAAATTCCAGAAGATAAGTTTGAAGAAATCATGGAAAGGGCTCTTGAAGCAAGAGCACGACATATGGGCGGCGAGCCTGAAATCATTCAAGAAATAAATGAAGCCAACGATGCTATTGGTTCCATTGAAGCAATCGAAACTTTGAGTGATTTGACCAAAGACAACGAAGGAGGTCGAAATGACAACGATGAAGAGGCTCTTTTTGTGAAAGAAAGTCCCTTTTCGAAGGAAATGGGCAACCTCATTTTCTATTCCAGACAGCAAAGAGCAAAGCTCGCTGTCGATTCGCTTGTCAGTGATTTTCATGAAACAGAAAGGAGAAGGCTTGTTGAGAATAACGAAGAAACTGATCCTTTTGAACATGCTGATAAAGTTTGGAATCAAGGAGGTCTTGTTCAAAATAAAATTCGTCCTACTGCAACGTTTGGTAATTCCATATTTATGAATGAAGGAAAAGAAGATGTTCAAGAAATTCAAAGCAAAGTTGGAGCTTTGACAACAACTCTCAAAGCAACTATAGATTCAAAAGAAAAACTGTACAAAACAATGCATACAAATATGGATAAAGTTCAGTTACAAGTGTCTTCGAAACTCACCACAAATGAGCTCAATTCCCTCAGACAAATCTACGCCAAGCCAAGCAGAAATGATGCAGACGTTGAGAAAATCGATGACTTTTTGATTCGACTCAAGTTTTTCGCTCAATTAACAAAGGAAGTTCGCTTGCAATTCTTAAAAGCTGCCAAATACATCAAGGAACAAAGAGGTAAATATGTTTTTCATCAAGGTGATGAAGGTGACCTCATGTACGTCATCTTGAGAGGTAGTGTAAATGTCAAGATAAAGAAAGCATTCAAGAGTGGACAAGCGCAATTTGTCTCTGTAAATTCATTATATGATGGCCATCACTTTGGAGAGCTTGCAATCACTGAGCTTGATTTAAGTCCAACTCGAGAAACAAAATTCGATTTCACTACCACTGAAGAGAGTATTGAGGGGACAGAGCCAGGAGATTCTCCAAAACAAAAGCAACAACAAGATACTCAGAGACGATTTATGAAGATTAATGAATTAATCACGGACCATCATGACAAAAAAGTCTCCAAGATTCAAAGGGCTTTGAATCAAAGAAATGAAGCCAACTCGAAGGTTCCACAAAAGAGGGCTGCTTCAATCCAATGCAGTGAAGATACAGAGTTCTTGGCTCTTGATAGAAATAAATTCAGAGAAATCTTGGCTTCAGTCATGAATCAAGAATTGGATGCTAAAATCCAAGTTTTGCAACTCATTCCTTTCTTCCAGAATTGTGACAATTTAACATTATTGCCATTAGCGACAAATATGAAAACGCAGATTTTTAAGCTTGGACAGAGAATAATCAAGACTGATGACGTTGTGATGAACTATTACATCGTTTCTCAAGGAAGATGCCAGGTTGTCAAAGAAATTATTGAGGAAACTGAAAACGTTGAGGTCCTTCGCCAGACAATGCGGAATTTCCAATTCAGAGATTTCAAGAATTCAGAGGAGAATTCAAACCTTGTCAGAGACTCTCTGGTTCGCTCAGAACAGAGAGATAAGCAAAGAGGAAGAGGCGCCTCAAATCCTATGAGAAGAACCTTCCACCAAGAACCCTTGGTAGCCCAAGAGGCTACTGCAAACTCCAAGAGATATTCGAGCACCCCAAAATATCGCAAATTCAAAGCACATGTTGTTTGCAAAGAGTTTTCAAGAGGAGACCATTTCGGTTTTAAGCCTCTGCTTGGACCTGAAAAGGACTTGGTTTATGCCAGTAACAAGCAAAATCGCGCTCTATTGTCAGTGGTAACCAACCAAATTTGAGAGAACTTGTTTGATATTAAATTCTTTTTAGATTGCTGATACTCCAGAAGTCGAGGTTTATGTGCTCCCAAGACCAAGTTTAATGTTTTTACCGGAACGCATCAAAGTATTAATTTTTTAGTTTGTAATTTAACTCGTGTAACCTTATAGAATATATTGGTTGATGGTGCTGCCAAATCCACTGATTTTGATGACTGCAATATCCAGGAAAAAATTCAAGAATATAAAGCTTGGCAAAAATATAAAGATAGTCTTGTCAAAGATGCCCGAGCCAATAATTAGTGGGAAAAGGGTAGAGGGCATCCTATATTTTTATTTATTACATTGATTTATAATTTTATTTGACTTATTTACTTTTTTAACAAGCCATTACTTTAACATAAATTTGTATGACATTTTCAAACTTTTTTCATTGCTCACTTTCTTTTTCAAAATATAGAGGTATTTTGTTGATTTCATGATTCTCACGGTTCAAAAATGACTAAAAAATGAATTTGACAGGAATTATTCTTTCTTTCGGAGTCTGAAAAATATTTTCCAAAGATTCAAAATAACTTGAGATCAACCAATCTTATTCTATAAATTGGTATTTTAATTTTACCAAAAACATATTTCTTTGTATAAAAATGAAAACCTCAAGAATTTATATAAAATTTTCATCCTGAAATTTATCTCGGTTTTTCTTCAAAAAACCCTTCAAGCTCAGAAAAATTCAAAAAGTGATAGGATAATAATTGATGAAAATATTCCAACAAAATTGAGAATTGAAGTTTTTTATTTAAAAAAACGTGTAATTTGGATTGCCCAAAATCATTGTTGAAAATGGACACAAGAAACCACGAATTTTATGAACTTTTTCACTTGCCATTTTAATTGATAAATTAACGTGTCTCGTGATTTTCTGAACGCAAAATCAGTGTCTCAATAAAGATTTATTCAAAAAAGAGAGAAGTAGTTTTTTGTAGTGAATTAAGATTTTTTTTCACTGAAGTTTTAATTAAAAAAGCCTTTGATTGAATTCTGCAAATCGGCAAAAAAATTCTGGTTTGAAAGATTTTGTGACAGAAAATACTTTTTACCCTCGAATTTTCAAGAAAATTTTCTGGATCTGAAAAACCCAAAATTCAAGAATTCTTGAAAATTGGGAAAGTTTTTTTCTTCAGGAAATGTTCGTTTTTGAAAGTTTGCTGAGATCTGATTTTGAAAAAGATTCTTGTTCCTCCAATTTTTTTGAAAAAAGATCTACTGAAAAGTTTTTCCAAGGCTTCTCTTAAAAAGAGTTTTTGAATTCAAGAGAAAGTTTTATGAAAGAATGTCTCGAAGAAGTTGCTTTTTGAGAGTCAACAAAATCTTGACTCAATTTCAATATTTTATTTTTGATCTGAATAAGTTTACTGGATTTTTTCAGCCAGACAAACGCTAAATTCAAAGATCTACGAAAATGTCATCCTTTCATCTTCTCAAAATCACTTTTTAGGAGCATAGGGTGATGATCTCTTCCATAATCTCTCTACTTTTGCATAAAAGCCCACAGCAAAAAAAAAATAGAGGGATTCGGTCTTCCAAAAATTTTTCCTCCTTGAGTGTTGTTTCCTTTGTAAAAATGGATTGTAACAAAAACTCTGAATAATTCCTCTATTTCTATTCTTTCAAGAAATCTGCAGACAGGTGATTTCGACTTGAAAACATTCCAAAAGTAAAAATTGTGAAATCCTTTCTGCTGTATTGGACAGAGTTTTAATTTTGATTAAGCTTTTTTCGGCTATGTAAGAAATTTATTCTTCTAGAAATTTTATCATTCCTTAAAGAGTTTTCTTTCTCGAAATTCGATTGAATCCTTTTGCAAATGTCATCCAATCACCACTTTTCATAAAATTACCAGAAAAAACTGTTTTACATGACCTGAGTCATACTAAATTTGAATCCAAACGATCGTAATGTAAATCAAAAAAGAAGTTAAATAAAAAATGACTGTTTTATCAAGGACTTCAGTAAAACACAGTAAATTGATAACTGAAAAACGTTTCTCTCTCCTGCAAAGTAGCTTAATTTGATTTGATTTAATTTCGTTTAATTTGCCTGCGAGATAAAGGTTTAAAGTATACACAGTATGTTAGATTGAGATTTTTTGAAAGAGGCTAAATTTTCAAGATGATCTCAGAGCCGAAAAAATAAATTCAATCTCTTAACCTTTTCTCTTTCGATTTCTACCCGAACTTGATATTCTTCTCCTTCCTAGAAATCAGCTTCTGCTAAGCGAGACCAAGGTTATTCATTTCGAAAGTCAATATTTTCTTGATGAGACTGAGGAAATAAATTTATGTATGTCTCAGAAGCTTCCTTGAATGAGGGTTTCCCAGATTCAAGATCTGAAGTACGCCTTTTTTTTTGTATTTTCCAAAGTCTAAAATAATTAATTGGTAATCTCTAGGCAAATCTAAAAATGTAGTTTGGACACTTTTAATCAAGACGTTGATTAAAACTTTTGAATAATTATTTGTCTTGGCGATTTAAATTATGGATCAGAAGATAGAGCTGCCTTGCTTTTTTCACCCTTTTCCTTCTTTGAAGGGT
>Ga0182738_1004126_pt1 | contig 16208 bp, 15 predicted proteins | sample eDN5th30CBELigMG_FD_128876 | JGI IMG/M metagenome (GOLD analysis project Ga0182738, IMG submission 128876) | Enriched Miracle-Growth compost microbial communities from Emeryville, California, USA - eDNA 5th pass 30_C BE-Lig MG (version 2)... ... | reverse complement strand
TGCCCGGCGAGTTCTGCGAGGTGTTCGTCGACACGCCACTGCGCGTCGCGGCCGATCGTGACCCCAAGGGGCTCTATCGGCGGGCCGAGCGCGGGGAGCTGGCGAACTTCACCGGCGTCGACTCCCCTTACGAGGCACCCGGGCAGCCCGAGATCCGCGTCGACACGACCACCACCGCTCCCGAGCAGGCCGCCGACGAGATCGTCGCGCTCCTGGTGCGCAACGGGATCGTTCCGGCGTGATGTGGCCCGGCCCGCACGGGGCGTCAGCGCAGGTCGATGGCCGCGACCTCGCCGATCACGAACACCGCCGGAGAGGCGAGCAGAGCCGGGCCGACGTCGCCCAGCGTGGCGCGGGCGACGACCTCGTGAGGGGTGGTCGCCGAGTGCGCGGCCGCGACCGGGGTGGCCGGGTCGGCGCCGGCGGCGATCAGGTGCTCGGCGATGCGGGCCAGGCGCGCCGCGCCCATCATCACCACGATCGTCCCACCGAGGCTGACCAGGGCTTCGGCGTAGCCCGCCGCCCAGGTCGCCGGGTCGGTGTGACCGCTGAGCACGGTGAACGTATGGGTCACGCCACGACAGGTGAGCGGTGCGCCCGCCGCGGCGGGGGCCGCGAGCACCGAGGAGATGCCGGGCACGACGGTGTAGTCGATCCCCGCGGCGCGCAACGCCTCGACCTCCTCGGCGCCCCGGGCGAAGATGTACGGATCGCCTCCCTTGAGTCGGACGACACAGTCGTGGCGACGGCCGTGCTCCACGATCAGCCGGTTGATGTCGTCCTGGGACACGGGAGCGGAGCCGGGAGCCTTGCCGACGTCGACGATCTCGGCATTCGCACCGGCGAGCGCGAGCAGCGGCGCGGCCAGCCGGTCGTGCAGGATCACGTCCGCGTCGGCGAGCAGCTTCGCCCCGCGAACGGTGACGAGTTCGGGGTCGCCCGGGCCTGCCCCGACCAGGTGGACGGTCACGACGCCGGTCCGGGTCGGGGGAGTCGAGGCACGGAAGCCAGCATAGATGACTGATTTGGTCGGGATTCAGTCGAGCGGTGACACGCCCCGCATCGGTCGGCGTGCCGCGTACCCGGTCAACCTGGACGTCACGGGCCGATCGGTGCTGGTGGTCGGGGCCGGCCGGGTGGCGGCCCGCAAGGTGGCCGGGCTGGTCGCGGCGGGCGCGCACGTCACGGTCGTCGCCCCCGAGACCGACCCGACGATCGACGAGTTGGCGCGGGAGGGACGGGTGGATCTGGAACGGCGCACCTACATGGTGGGCGACGCAGCCGGGTACCGGCTGGTGGTCACCGCTACCGGCGTGCCCGCCGTGGACGCCGCGGTGGCCGCCGACGCCGAGTCGCAGCGGGTGTGGGTCAACAGCGCCGACGACCCGGCCAACTGCTCGTTCATTCTGCCGGCGATCGTGCGCGACGGCCCGGTGTCGGTGGCGGTGTCCACGTCGGGCAGCTCACCGGCCCTGGCGTCGTGGCTGCGTGACCGGATCGCCGAGCTGCTCGGTACCGGGACCGCCGAGCTGGCGGGGCTGCTCGCGGAGGGTCGGGCCCGCGTGAAGGCGTCGGGCCGGTCCACCGAGTCCGTCGACTGGCGCGGCCTGCTGGACGGTGCCTTCCCCGACCTGGTCCGTGCCGGGCGGATCGACGAGGCCCGGGAGCTGCTCGACGAGACGGTCGGCTGAGGCGCCGACGTGCCCGTGGCCGAGCTCGCACTGGCGGGGCTGTGTGTCGGCTTTCTGGTCGGCATGACCGGGATGGGCGGAGGCGCGATCCTGACCCCGTTGCTGGTGCTGGTCTTCGGGGTGAGCCCGACCGCCGCGGTGGGTAGCGACCTGGCGGTGTCGCTGGCGATCAAGCCGGTCGGCGCTGCCGTGCACCAGCGTGCGGGGACCGTGCGATGGGACCTGGTGACCTACCTGTTGCCCACCGCGGTGCCTGCGGCGTTCGCCGGAGCGTGGCTGATCTCTCTGCTGGGTGAGGGCGGCACGGCCGACGACGTGGTCCGCGTGGGGATCGGCGTGGTGCTCGTGGTGGGTGTCGCGGCGATGCTGGCCCAGCACGTCGTCGCCCGGCGACGGTGCCAGGCGCCGTCGGCGGCACCGGAGCCCCTGCGCCCCGTGGCGACGCTCGTCGTCGGACTGGTCGGTGGCCTCATGGTGGGGTTCACGTCGATCGGGTCGGGGTCGGTCATCGTCGTGCTCCTGGTGCTGGTGCACCCCGGTCTCCGCCCGGCGGAGCTGGTGGGCACCGATCTGGTGCAGGCGGTCCCCCTGGTCGCAGCGGCGCTGCTCGGGCACCTGGTCTTCGGCACCGTCGCATTCGGGGTGAGCGCCGCATTGCTGCTCGGTGCGCTGCCGGGCGTCTACCTGGGAGCGAAGGCGACGGTGCGGCTGCCTGCGGGAGCGGTGCGGTCGACGCTGTGTGTGCTGCTGCTCGGCTCGGCGTTGGCACTGTGGCAGGTGCCCACGGGCCTGGTGGCCGGATGCGGCGCGGTGTTCGCACTGGGTTGGGTTGCTGCAGTGCTTCGGACCCGTCGGCGACGAACCGGACTGAACCCGGTCACGGCAGACCGGCCCCCGCTCGGCGTCGTGCGCCGTCAGTTGGTCGAAGCGGTGGGGGCGAACGAGATGACCGCCGCGCCGTCCACGCGGTCGTGCGCCAGGTCACGGAGCGCGTCGAGGGCACCGTCGAAGGGGTAGCGCCGGGCACGCACCACGACACCTGCCTCCTGGGCTTCTGCGAGAAAGCGGTGCCCGTCGGCGCGCGTGTTGGCGGTGACGCTGGCAAGGTTCCGTTCCTGGAACAGGTACCGTTGGTAGTCGAGCGCCGGAACGTCGCTGAGGTGGATTCCAGCGATCGCCAACGTGCCGCCACGATCGAGCGCGGCCAGAGCGACGGGCACGAGCTCACCGACCGGTGCGAACAGGATCGCCGCGTCCAGCAGCTCGGGCGGATGATCGGCGGCGTCTCGCGCGCTCGCACAGCCGAGTTCGAGAGCCAGCCGACGAGCTGCTTCGGAGCGGGTGAGCACGTGCACGGTCGCTCCTCGGTGGAGCGCGATCTGCGCGGTGATGTGGGCCGATCCGCCGAAGCCGTAGATGCCGAGCCGGCCGCCGCGGGGGAGTGCCGCCCGCTCGAGAGCCCGGAATCCGATGATCCCGGCGCACAGCAGGGGAGCCGCGTGGACGTCGTCGAAGGAGTCCGGGAGCGCATAGGCGAAGGCCGCCGGAACGGTGACCGCCTCGGCGTAGCCGCCGTCCACGTCCCAGCCGGTGAACGTGGGCGTCAGACACAGGTTCTCCCGTCCCGACCGACAGAACCGGCACTCGCCGCAGGTGCTGCGAAGCCAGGGGACCCCGACGCGATCGCCCGGTCGGAACTCACTGCCCGCGGGTGCGGTGACGACCCGTCCGACCACCTCGTGGCCCGGGATCACGTGGCGCCGATGCACCGGGAGGTCACCTTCGACGACGTGGAGGTCGGTTCGACAGACCCCGCATGCCAGCACGTCGATCGACAACTCCCCCGGCGCGGGTACCGGTCGGGGCCGACCGGTCAGGCGGAGGGGTTCATCGTCGATCGAACCGGGGTCGGTGACGACCCATGCCGCCATCTCGTCGCGGTTCATCCCGTCGGCTCGGGCGCTGTCCGGGCAGTGAGCGCTGCGGCGATCATCTCGCTCCAGGCCTCGATGTCGCTCCAGTCGCGGCGGTCGCCGTAGCGGCCTCTGGCGAGCACGAAGAACCAGCGACCGAGGAAATTCCAATGGTCCTTAGCGATCACGCCGGCGAAGAACCGATGCGGCGCACCGGAGGCTTCGACGGCCGCCGGGAGGGGCCGGTTCCGCCGTGCACGTTGCGACACACGTGGCCCCAGGAAGCTGCTGGTGTCACCGACGGTGCAGACGCTGAACATCCACAGCGGACGCGCGGGCAGGCGGCGTAGTTCAGCCGCGAGGTCTGCCGCCGGGGTCAGCCATCTGCCGTTGTGCAACGCGCTGCCGAGCACCACCGCGTCGAAGGACGCGGCATCGGCGACGTCGCCGGCGGCTCGGACGGTGACGTCGAAGCCGGCCGCTCCGAGCCGTCGGCCGATGGCGTCGGCGACCTGGTGCGTGGAACCGTGAGCGGTGGCGTAGGCCACGAGGACCTTCATGACTTCGACGATGCGCTCGGGGACCTGAAGCGGCCAGGGTCGAACGGCCCGACCTCACGAGCCGTTCGGCACCTCCGGACTCGACACGCTCACCTTGGAGGGACTGCTCCGGTCCGGCGCGGTACCGAGGAACGCGGCCACGGCGCGGCTCGCTTCGGTCGCCCGACCGAGCATCAGATGGCCGCCGGTTTCGTGAGCGACGAGCTGGGCCTGTGGGATCCGCGACGCGGCCAGGCGCGCGGGTTCGAACGGTGCGAGGGTGTCGTCGCGGGAGTGCACGATCATGGTGGGCGCGGCGATGGATTCGAGCGGATACGTGTCGACGTCGAGATTGCCCGTGCAGGCGTCGAAGATGGCGCCTCTGAAACGTTCGCGTACCGGGAACACGGTGTCGATCAGCCGGTCGATCTCGGACCGGTGTTCCTCGGGGAGCGGGAAGTCCTTCGGGATGCCGGCGATCAGGCGTCGCAACACCGGTCCACCACACGTCCGGGCCAGCCACATCGCCACGTCGCTGCGATACACGACCGTCTCGATCACTCCCGGCGCTCGTCCGAACGAGCCGGGCCAGGCGCCGCTCATCACGACGAGGCGTCGGAGCCGATCGGGATGACGAAGCGCGAACTGCAAAGCCGAGGGCGTACCTGCGGAAAAGGCCACGACGTCGATACGGTCGATCTCCAGGGTGTCGAGGAGGTCGGCGAAGACGTCCGCCTGCCACGCGGGTGTCGCTCGTGGCGGCATCGCCGATGCGAGGTAACCGAATCGGGACGGGGCGATGACGTGGCGGTGCGGCACGAGATCGTCGAACGACGTCAAACCTGCATCTCGTCCACCGAATATCCCGTGGACCACGAGTACCGGTTCACCGCTGCCGACATCGGCGTAGTCGACCGGGCCACGGCTCGTCTCGGCCAGCCGACTCGGAACAGCGGCGAGACGGGCACGGGCCTCGGCGTCGTGACGCCGGAACCGCCTGGCGGCGACGGCTGTCGATGCGGTGAGCATTCCGACGAGAACGAACAGGAAGCGTCTCATGCTCGGATCGTCGCGCCACTCCTCGGTCTCCTGGCAGGGCCGTTGGTCTCGATGCTCGCCGCCATTCGTCCGCGCGACAACCGCTGACGATTCCGTTCACGGATGGACCGCACAGCGCCGCCCGCCCTCCGCCAGATCGCGCCGGGGCGCGCCGCGCAGGCCCGACATGACGGTCGAGGGCCCCAGCGTCTGCCGGGCACGCTCGGCGCAGGTTCGTCGGTCGCGTGACGGCTCGGCCATCATCGGTTGCCAGATGGTCATACAGCGACTTCCCACTGATCCCGTCGCGCTCGTCGCGGCCGTGCTCGACGGTGACCGCCGCGCCCTGGCCCGGGTGCTGTCGATCGTGGAGCGGGGCGACGACGAGGCGCGCGAGATCGGTCGGCTGGTCTTTCCCCGCGCCGGGCAGGCGATCACCCTGGGCATCACCGGAGCGCCCGGCGCAGGCAAGTCCACGCTCACCAGCGCGCTCATCGCCCACGCCCGGAGCGTGGGGGAGCGGCCCGCGGTGCTGGCGGTCGACCCGTCGTCGCCGTTCTCGGGCGGGGCGATCCTCGGCGACCGGGTGCGCATGGCCGAACACGCGGTCGACCCGGAGGTGTTCATCCGTTCGATGGCGACCCGCGGTCACCTCGGCGGGCTGACCCTGGCCGTGCCCGAGGCGATCCGGGTGCTCGACGCCGCCGGGTACGCCTGGGTGATCGTCGAGACCGTCGGGGTCGGTCAGGTGGAGGTCGAGATCGTGGGTCAGGCCGACACGACCGTGGTCGTCGTGAACCCGGGCTGGGGCGACGCCGTGCAGGCCAACAAGGCCGGGCTGATGGAGATCGCGGACGTCTTCGTGATCAACAAGGCCGACCGCGACGGGGTGCGGCAGACCCGCCACGACCTCAAGGCGATGCTCCAGATGGGCGACGCACGGGACTGGACCCCGCCCATCGTCGAAGCCGTCGCCACCGAAGGCCGGGGCGCCGCCGAGTTGTGGGACGCGATCGGCGACCACGTCGAGCACCTGCGCTCGACGGGCGAACTCGAGACGCGCCGTCGGCGCCGCCTCCGCGACGAGCTGACGTCGGTGGTGACCGAACGGCTGCGCAAGCGGGCGATCGACCTGCTCGACGAGAACGACAGGGCGGGTCTCGTCGCGCGCGTCCAGGCCGGTGACGTCGACCCGTACACGGCCGCTGACGATCTGCTCGGTCCGCTCGACGCTTGACCGAGCAGCGGCCTCCACTTCGCCGTACTGCCGAACCGGTTCTTTGCACCGTTGTCTGCACGGGGACGGGTGAAGTGTGCAGAGAACGAATCAGACCACCGGGAGCGGCCATCCCTGTCACCGACGGGTCGGTGGCGTCGGCGGCGGAGCGGGAAGCTGGTTCTCCTAGGATCGACCGATATGGCTGAAGACTCCGTGTCCCCGTCGTCCGGTCTGCTCACCGTCGACATCGACGACGACGGCGTCGCTGTCGTCACGATCGCCAACGGCAAGGTCAATGCCCTGTCGACGGCGGTGCTCGCCGAGCTGCACGCAGCGGCGACCCGGCTGGCCGACGACCCGCCCGGTGCGGTGGTCGTCACCGGCGGGGCGAAGATCTTCGCGGCCGGCGCCGACATCACCGAGTTCGCCGGGCCGGATGAGGCCCGCAGGATCGGCGGCGCGTTCCGTGACGCGCTCGACGCGGTCGCGGCGATCCCGCGCCTGGTGATCGCCGCCGTCAACGGCGTCGCCCTCGGCGGCGGGTGTGAACTCGCGCTCGCCTGTGACCTGCGCGTCGCCTCGACCAAGGCCAGGTTCGGCCAGCCCGAGATCCTGCTCGGCATCATCCCCGGTGGTGGCGGCACCCAGCGTCTCGCCCGGCTCGTCGGCCCGGCCAAGGCCAAGGACCTGATCTGTTCGGGCCGACAGATCCGGGCCACCGAAGCGCTCGAGATCGGCCTGGTCGACGAACTCGTCGACCCCGACGACGGCGACGACGGTCAGCCGGACCCGGTACTGCGCCGCGCGCACGAGCTCGCAGTTGGCTTCGCGCACGGCGCGCTCGCCGCCCAGGCTCTCGCCAAGCGCGCCATCGACCATGGGCTCGACGGGTCACTGGCCGACGGACTCGCGCTGGAGCAGGACCTGTTCGCGGAGGTGTTCGCCACCGATGATGCCGCCATCGGCGTGAAATCATTCCTCGAACACGGACCCGGCAAGGCGACCTTCACCGGCACGTGACCCTCGGCCTCCCCCCGGCGAATCGCCGCCCGCCGCTCGACGCCACGCCGGGTGCGGACCCGGAGTGGTACCGCACCGCGGTGTTCTACGAACTGCTGGTCCGCGGGTTCGCCGACCTCAACGGCGACGGTACCGGTGAGCTGCGCGGCATCATCGATCGGCTCGACTACCTCGAATGGCTCGGCGTCGACTGTCTGTGGCTGCTGCCGTTCTACGACTCGCCATTGCGCGACGGCGGCTACGACATCGCCGACTTCTTCACGGTGCTGCCCGAATACGGCACCGTCGACGACGCCGCCGAGGTCATCGCCTCCTGCCACGAACGCGGCATCCGTGTCATCGCCGACCTGGTCATCAACCACACCTCCGACACCCACCCGTGGTTCGTCGAATCCCGCCAGGACGCCACCAACCCGAAGGCCGACTGGTACGTGTGGGGCGACGACGACCAGCGCTGGGCCGACGTGCCGATCGTGTTCTCCGACACCGAACCGTCCAACTGGACCTGGGACGCCCAACGAGGCCAGTACTACTGGCACCGGTTCTTCCACCACCAGCCCGACCTGAACTACGACAATCCCGACGTCGCCGAGTCGATGTTGGACGTGGTGCGGTTCTGGCTGGACCTCGGACTCGACGGCTTCCGGCTCGACGCCGTGCCCTACCTGTACGAGCGCGACGGCACCCGCTGCGAGAACCTGCCCGAGACCCACGCCTTCCTCAAGCGGCTCCGCGCCACCGTCGACGCCGAATACGGACCGGGACGGGTGTTGCTGGCCGAAGCCAACCAGTGGCCGGCCGATGTCGTGGACTACTACGGCGATGGCGACGAGTGCCACATGTGCTTCCACTTCCCGCTCATGCCGCGGATGTACCTGGCGGTGCGGCGGGCCCAACGGTTCCCGATCACCGAGATCCTCGCCGACACGCCGGCCATTCCCGACGGCTGCCAGTGGGGGCTGTTCCTGCGCAACCACGACGAGTTGACCCTGGAGATGGTCACCGACGACGAGCGCGACTACCTGTACGCCGAATACGCCCGCGACCCGCGCATGAAACGCAACGAAGGCATCGCGCGGCGGCTGTTCCCGCTGCTCGACAACGATCGTCGTGTCGTCGAGCTGTTCCACGCGATGCTCTTCAGCCTGCCTGGCTCACCGGTGCTCTACTACGGCGACGAGATCGGCATGGGCGACAACATCTACCTGGGCGACCGCGACGCGGTGCGCACCCCGATGCAGTGGTCGCCCGACCGCAACGCGGGGTTCTCCAAGGCCGACTTCGCCCAGCTCTACCTGCCGCCGCTCATGGACCCGGTGTACGGCTACCAGGCCAACAACGTCGAGTCGTCGTTGCGCGACCTGTCGTCGTTCCTGCACTGGATCCAGAAGATGATCGCGATCCGCCGGCAGAACCCCGTGTTCGGCACCGGCACGTTCGAAGTGATCGGGGTCCAGAACCCGGCGGTGTTGGCCTACGTCCGCAGCGATGCCGCCGGTGAGGTCGTGTTGTGCGTCAACAACCTGTCCGGGCTGGCCCAACCCGCCGAACTGACCCTCGGCGCGTATGCGGGCGCCACGCCGATCGAGATGATCGGCCAGGTGCCCTTCGGGGTGATCTCGACCGACGACCCGACACGAGGGTGGCCCCTCACCCTTCCCCCGTACGGATTCTTCTGGTTCACTCTGGTACCGGAAAGCCCTCTGCAACCATGATCGAGCCCACCGCCATCGACGAGTTCCTGCCCGGATACCTGGGCCGGCAGCCCTGGTTTGCGCACGGGGAAGCCCGACACCGTGCCCGAGCGGGCGAGCGGGTCGAGGTGGGCGCGACCGTCCGGCACCGCGAGGTCTGGCGCGACGGCAATCCGGGACTCGTCTGGGCGATTCTCGACACGACGCTCGACGGCGAGCCCGTCGGCTCCTATCAGGTGTTGATCGGCCTCCGCCCGTCGGTGCCCTCGCCGGGATTTCTCATCGGAGCCACCTCACGGGTTCTGGGAACGCTCGCCGGGGACGGAAGCGAATGGCTCGCCTACGACGCCCTGGTCGACCCCGAGCTCACCATCGTCGCGTTGGCGGAGATGTTCGACGACCTGCACGGCGTGCGCAGTGTGCGCAAACTCACCGCCGGCAAGACCTCGACGTCGGTGGTCGTCGACGAAGCGTGGCTGTGCAAGGTGTTCCGTCGGGTCCACGAGGGGCCCAACCCCGGTGTGGAGTTGCCGGCGCGGCTGTGGGAACACGGGTTCCGTGCCACGTTGGAGGCCGTCGAGTCGTGGCACCACCGCGGCATGGACCTGGCCCTGCGCCGGCCGTTCTTTCCCGGGGCGGCGAACGGCCTCGATCTCGCCGAGGCGTCGCTCCGCGAGTTGTTCGCATCGGGACTCGACCCGCAGCTCTCTCCCGGAGACTTCAGCGCGGAGGCCCGGCGGATCGGCCGGATGCTCGCTGCCATGCACATCGCCTCGGAAGCCGCCTACGGGGTGGTTCCGGTCGCCCGCGACGACCTGCTCGGCGAGGTGGCCGACGGGCTCGTCGCACTCGGCATCGACGGGCTCGGCGCCGACGTGGTCGAAGCCTGGACCCGTCGGTGCCGTGACGGCCTCGACGAAGAGATCGCGACCGTTCGGGTGCACGGCAACCTGCACCTGGGCCAGCTGCTGCGCAGCGACCAGGGCTGGTTGATCCTCGACTTCGAGGGCGCCCCGTTGCTGCCCACCGCCGAGCGGCGCCGTCCACGCCCGGTGTGGTTCGACGTCTCGTCGATGTTGCGCTCATTCGACTACGTGGCGGCCATGACCAGAGCGGCGCGGGTCGAGTCCGAGCTCGGTGACGACACCGTCGAGGTCGGCGCCGCCATGTGGGTCGAGCGCAACACCCGGGCGTTCCTCGACGGCTATCGCAAAGGGCGGACCATGTCTTCCGACGTCGACATCGCCACGGCCGTCGAAGTGGGCGAGGTCGCCCGGGCCGCCTACGAAGTGGCCTACGAGCGGGCCAATCGGCCCGAGCTCGAGTCGATCCCGGTCGCCGCGCTCCGGCGGCTCGTGACCGCGTGACGCTCCGACCTCGGTAGGCTGACGGCCCCGTGAGCGCACAACAACAGGGTGTCCGCACCTGCTACCGCCACCCGCAATCGCCGGCCGGCGTCGTCTGTCAACGCTGTGACCGGCCGATCTGCCCGCAGTGCATGCACCAGGCGTCGGTCGGTTTCCACTGCCCCGAATGCGTGGCCAAGGAGCACACCCGAGTCGTCTCTGCCCGCGGGCTGGCCACGGGACAACCGGTCGCGACCCTGGTGCTCATGGCGATCAACATCATCGTGTGGATCGGTGGACAGATCGTCTGGAAGACCAACGATCTGCTCACCACGTCTCCGGAGGCCATCTCCAAGGGCGGACTGTTCGCCGGGTTGCCGAGCATGCTCAGCCTCGACTCGACCGGTCGGGTCGTGGGCTACTCCGACTACGTCGGGGTCGCGCACGGCGAGTGGTATCGGCTGTTGACCGCCGGGTTCATCCATGCCGGGATCATCCACCTCGCCATGAACATGTGGGTCCTGTACATCCTCGGTCGCATCTTCGAGGAGCAGCTCGGCCGGACCCGGATGGTGCTCATCTACTTCGCGTCGCTGTTCGCCGGTTCGCTCGGCGCGCTCGTGGCCTCTCCCGATTCGATCACCGTCGGTGCCTCCGGGGCGATCTTCGGATTGATGGGAGCCCTGTTGTCGATCGCCAAGGCCCGAGGCGTCGCCCTGCGCCACACCGGGTTGCTCGGCATCGTCGTGTTGAACCTCGTGATCACCTTCGGGTTGTCCAGCTACATCTCCGTCGGCGCGCACGTCGGTGGCCTGATCGGCGGAGCGATCGCGGGACTGGTGATCGTCGACCTGCCCGAACGGATGCACCGGGCCGACCGGCGGACCCGTTCGATCGTGATGTGGGCCGGCGGTGTCGGGCTGTGCATCGTGTTCATCGCCGCGAGCATCTTCGTGGCGAACGCCGCGGGTGACAAAGGAAGCGGTGTGGCGCGGGGACCAGCATCGCCCACGAGCGGGCAGGTGATCGGAGTCGCCGGCCCGCCCACTGGCTGATCGGCCCCGCTCAGTTCACGGGCAACTCAGTACGCGAGCAGTTCCGCCGCCGCCTCGGGGGCGACGATGTCGATGAGCACGCCGGTGCCCTGTTCGAAGCCGACCACGCTCGCCACGCGGGGCACGATGTGGACGTGCCAGTGGTAGCGGGACTCGTGGTGGTGCGGGAGCGTGTGGAACACGACGTTGTAGGCGAGATCGCCCGCTTTCGCCCGCAGGCTCGCCAGCGCATCACGCACGGCGACACCGACGCCGGTGAGGGTGGCGTCGTCGGCCTCACGGAGGTGACCGCCGTGCGCCCGGGGAACGACCAACATCTCATAGGGCACGCCCGACCAGAACGGACAGACCACCATGGCGTGGTCGTCGGCGTGGACGACGCGGTGCCCGGCGTCGGTCTCGGCCTCGATCAACGAGCACAATGCGCACGTGGTGCCGAACCGGCGGAAACCGGCTTCTTCGTCCGCGACCTCGCCGGGCACGAACGGAATCCCCAGAAGCTGGCCGTGCGGGTGGCGGAGCGAGGCACCGGCCTCACGTCCGTAGTTGACGATGGCCTGGCTGTAGCGGACCTGCGGTGCCGCCGCATGGGCACTCAGGCGGTCACGGGTCGCGGCCATGACCAGTGCGATCTGCTCGTCGGGAAGGTCCGCGAACGCCGCGTCGTGATCGGGGGTGAGCACGAGGACCTCGTGGATCCCGCTCGCGTCGGCCCGCCGGAACAGTGGCCCCAGGTTGACGACGCTCAGCGGTTCTTCGCCCGAGAAGGCCGGATACCGGTTCGGCACGACCCGCACCCGCCAACGTTCGTCGCCCCCGTAGGTCTCCAGTGCCGGTGGGGTGTCCTCCTCGTGGCCCGGACAGAACGGACAGGGTCGACCGGGATCGGCCTCCACGGCCAGGCGCGTCGCCGGGAACTCGTCCGGGCGCGTTGCCCGTTCGGTGGCGATCGTCACCCAACGGCCGGTCAGGGGATTGAGACGGAGCTCGCTCATCGGTGGACCCGTCTACCCGAGCGATCCAGATGCACCCGGCCAGCGTAGTGGCCGGGTGCCGCCGCCGGGCACGACTTCGACCGCACGGTGTCTGCGGCCCGCGACGAGCGGCGAGCCGCCACGCTGCCCCGTGATGCCCTCCGTCTTCTAGCCTTGGATCGGTGCCCGTCCATCTCGATCACGCCGCCACTACGCCGATGCGGGCGGAGGTGGCCGAGGCGATGGCCGCGGTCCACGCGCTCGCGCTCGGGAATCCGTCGTCGCAACACACCGCCGGGCGGCGCGCGCGGCGCGCGCTCGACGACGCGCGTGACGAGATCGCCGGCACACTCGGCGTCCGCCCGGGTGAGGTCGTGTTCACCTCGGGAGGAACCGAAGCCGACGACCTGGCCGTGCACGGCGTGGCCGCCGCGCGTCCCGGGCAGGTGCTGTGCAGCGCAGTCGAACACGATGCCGTGCTCGAAGCGGTACACGCCGCCGGTGGGACGACCGTGGCCGTGGATGCCCGCGGGCGCATCGACCTGGAAGACCTGGAGCGTCTCCTCGGCTCCCCACCGGGCGGAGGCGGCGTCGCCCTGGTGTCGGTCATGACCGTCAACAACGAGAACGGGGTCCGTCAGCCGGTGGGCGACGTGGCCGCGCTGGTGCACGACCTCGCGCCGGGCGCCATCGTACACACCGACGCGGTGCAGGCCGCGGCCTGGCTGGATCTGCGCGACGAGGCCGCGGCCGCGGACCTGATGACGATCACCGCCCACAAGCTGGGCGGCCCGGTCGGCGTGGGTGCGCTGATCGTGCGGGACGGCACCCCCCTGACGGCGCGTCTGCGAGGTGGCGGCCAGGAGAACGAGCGACGCAGCGGCACCCAGAACGTCGCGGGCGCGGTCGGTCTGGCCCGGGCGCTGTCGTTGGCTGCTGCCGAACGCGACGTCGTCGCGCCCCGCGTCGCGACCCTCCGTGACCGGTTCGCCGACGCGGTCGTGGCCGCGCTCGACGACGTGTACGAACCGGCCTGCCCGGATCACCGCCACCGCGACCAGCTCGCCGGCGGCATCGTGCAGTTGTGCTTCGGTGGCATCGAGTCCGAGGCGCTGCTGTTCCTGCTCGACGAGGCCGGCGTCGAGGCGTCGGCAGGCTCCGCATGCGCAGCCGGTGCCCTCGAGCCGTCCCACGTCCTGGCGGCGATGGGGGTTCCCGCCGAGCTCGCCCGGGGCGCGCTGCGCGTCTCGGTGGGCCGGACCACGACCGAAGCCGACATCGACGTCGCCGTCGACCTCGTCGTCGACGCGGTGGGCCGCCTGCGCGGCGCGAGGGCGGCATGAGCGGCGCGCACCGGATCATGGTCGCCATGTCGGGTGGCGTGGATTCCTCGGTCGCCGCGGCGCTGTTGGCCGAGGCGGGGCACGACGTCGTCGGGGTGACGCTGAAGCTCTGGGGCGGCGCGTCGGACTCGGGATGCTGTTCGATCTCCGATGTGGACGACGCCCGACGAGTCGCTGATCAACTGGGCATCGAGCACCACACGTTCAACTTCGCGGACGACTTCGACGCCCGGGTCGTCCAGCCCTACATCGCCGCGCACGCGGCAGGACGCACGCCGAACCCGTGCATCGAGTGCAATCGCCACATCAAGTTCGCACGGCTCGCCGAACGCGCGCACGCACTCGGCTTCGATCACCTGGCCACCGGGCACCATGCCCGGGTCGTGACCCGGGCCGACGGCACGCGCCGCATCGCACGCGGCGTCGACGCGGCGAAGGACCAGTCCTACGTACTGGCGATGCTCGATCAGGGCCGACTCGCCGGCCTGGATCTGCCGATCGGCCACCTCCCCAAGAGCGAGGTCCGCGCGATCGCCGAACGGCTCGGGTTGCGGACCGCCAACAAGCCCGATTCCCAGGACGTGTGCTTCATCACCTCGGTCTCCAAGCGGTCGGGGTTCCTCGCCGAACGGATGCCCCTGACCCCTGGCACCGTGGTCGACACCGACGGCACGACGGTCGGGTCGGTCTCCTCGGTGGAGCTGGTCACCATCGGCCAGCGTCGCGGGCTGCACCTCGCCGGTGGGACCGCGCCCCGTTACGTCGTCGACACCGACCTCGCGTCACGGACGGTGACCGTGGGCCGGCGGTCGGACCTGTTCGCCGAATCGACCGCGGTCGCGGAGATCACCTGGTCCGCCGCCGCGGAATGGGGCCCGGTCCTGGCGCAGACCCGGGCGCACGGAGCAGCCGAAACCGCCGTGGTCACCGACTCGGGTGATGGCACCGCGGTCGTGACCTGGGACGAGCCGCACCTGCGCGTCGCCCCGGGTCAGACCGTCGCGTTCTACCGTGACGACCTCGTCCTGGGCAGTGGCACGGCCGTCTGAGACTCCTCGCTCGAGCGGTGGTCGGCGCCGGCGTGGTGCACGCACGCGGGTTCGGCGGGGCGGGTCTCGCCGACGGTGAATCTCCGGTCGACGGCAGCGGCGAGCAGCGCTCCGGGTCGGAGCACCGCGAACACGATCCGGTCGGTGGACACGGTCTTTTCGCCGGCAGCGTCGGGGGGAGCGGTCCTGTCGACGAGCGGGATCGCGAACGGCTCGGTCAGGTCGAGCTGGAGCGCCAGACCGATGGCGCCCTGGCTCAGGTCGGTCGCGTCGGTCGACGCGTACGCGGGGCCGATCGCGGCGACGTTGCGACGCGGGAACAGCACCCGGTCGGTGAGCAGGAGCGGATCAGACAGCACCATCCCGGCCGGCACGAACACGACCCACCGGCGGGCCGGCAGGTGCAGCGACCGCACCGCCCAGCGAACCGTCACGACCCACGCCACGGCCACGATCAGGGCCACCACGAGGTTGCCGACGACGGCAAACGGGGGGACGACCGCGAGCGCGACCGCGACGATCCAGGTCGGCGGCACCGCCACCAGGGCGGTCAGCGGCGGGGTGCGCAGAGCGAAACGCCGTTCGGGCCCGTAGGACGAACCGTCGACGAAGGCGTCGATCGTGACCGGATTGGCGAGCGCGGCGACCGCCGCGACGGCGGCGAGCACGAAGAGCATCGCCCACACCGACTGATCGCCGGTCGCGAGCGTCAGTCCCGCCACGACCACGGCGGCGGGCACGCCGATCCGCGCCGCGGTGAGCGTGGTGATCCGGGGAATCAACATCGCCACCCACACCAGCGTCCACGCGACGACCGCCTCGACGCCCAGCGTTCGGATCAACGCGGTCGAATGCCCGTGCAACGCCGCGGGAATCGCTGCGGTACCCGCCGCGCCGGTGAGGAGCCACGCCGCGATGAGCACCCAGGGAAGGCGTCGATCCATGGTGTAGAGATTTGTCGGCGAGGTCCCGAAGTCGCTAATCCTATGGGGGAACCCGGGGGATTTCTCATGACTTCGTCATATCCACAAGGTGAGATCGGCAGCGACGATCCGCCGTTCGAAGTGGGCTGGGCGACGTCGATCGGCGCGCTGCCGCATCGAGACCCTCTCGAAGCGACCGAGCTCATCCTGCGTACCCAGCCGGACCTTCCCGCCACGCCGAGTCTGCCGCAATGTTCACCGCTCGAGGGCATGCTCCAGCAGGCGATGTGGGGGATTCCCGGGGTCGACATCGCCGCCGACGGGCAGATCAGGGTCGACCCGTCAGCGGTGCGACGGGAGGCGTCCCTGGAAGACTCGGGGATGGACGCCGCGCCGTACGCGTC
>Ga0182738_1004125_pt1 | contig 16209 bp, 12 predicted proteins | sample eDN5th30CBELigMG_FD_128876 | JGI IMG/M metagenome (GOLD analysis project Ga0182738, IMG submission 128876) | Enriched Miracle-Growth compost microbial communities from Emeryville, California, USA - eDNA 5th pass 30_C BE-Lig MG (version 2)... ... | reverse complement strand
GAGATTTTGAAGAGCTTTTGCCCCCAGAATTGTTCCTTCATCAAGAAATAAACAAAGAAATAAGCCAATAACCAAGGCTCATGAAGCATGTCTTTGATTCCATCTCTCCATAATAGAGGTTTTTTCCTCTCATTTTCAGTATGATTTTGAAACCAGCGAAAGCTGATTGTAAGATTAGGCTTGATTTTTGATTTATGAGAATGACGTACTATTCTTTTGATAAACTTTTGGAATTAAATTTTATGCGTCTTTTAATGACTTTATATTCTCATCAGTTAAGAATTGACTCTTTCAAAAGGATAGAACTGAGAGGGAAATTTGAATAAGGAGTGGAAATCTCGGTGTTCTTTCTTGTTCAAACTGATGAAAAAAGGAGATTTTTACGAAGTTTCGCCCTAGTTTTTTGAAGAGTGCGATCTCAATGGGACAGTTGTAATGAGTTTGATAAATCAAGGCGCGAATGATTTTCAGCCTTGTTTTTTTCCAGTAAACTCAGTAAAGAAAAAGAGATCAAACAGATTAGACAATAGAAAAGAAAAATTTTTTGTGAAAGAAAATCTTAATAAAAGTAAATTGGATAATCATATCCCAAGCGCAGGATTTAAAGAGATGGTCTTTTTGGGAATAGAATTGACTCAAAGTAGAGGAAGTTTTGACGGGTTTTAATTAAAATTCTTTGAAGGAAAATTTAGATGATCCCTCGTAAAACAATTTGAGACATTTTTGTGGTAAAAATTGAACGCTGATTAACCTGGTTGAAATTTATCAAATTATTGATGTGCTCGAGAGGTATTAAGCAAGTACTTCCTTTAAAGAGCATATGTTCTGAATTTAGCTTGCTTAGAAAGGAGTCAAAACTATTTCAAGGCTTTAATTAAAGAAAAAATTTCTGTTGTGATTGCAAAAAAAAACAAATCAAAACTAAGTTTTAAGACCTCAGTTTAATTTCAAAAATATTGATTTTGTATTTCGAGACAAGTCCTTTGATAAAACTTAATCACTATTAAATTTAACTCTCTTGATAACAGCTTACTGACTTTTTTCCTCTTCAGTCTTTAAATACTTCAGAAAATTTTTTAAATAATAAAACAATAATTAATCATTTTATTCAAAAAACTTCTCATGAGATATCTGAAGCAAAAGATCGCAAAGGCTTATGAACATCAGAGACTCCTTCAATCATCTGGATCACTAAGAAAGAAGCCAGAAGCCGTGCCAACTTTTGAGGTTCAGGTCAAAATTGAAATCCCTGTTGAGGTGAAACTTGAAGAAAATTGCGAAAAGAAAAACAAGCCAAAAAGATCACTCGGAAACAATGTGATGAAAAACTATGCCAATGCTATGGTTAACTTTGGCCTTTCAAGAGTCGCAGAGCCTTATCTCTCCAGATCTCCTCTTGCAACAAAAATGCCTCTCCAGCTGTTTAGACAAATGCTTCTTCCACAAAAGCGAAAGACTAACTGTATCAAGAGCTTCAGAGACCTATTGGTGATTGATGAGAGCCAAGATTCTGAAGAAACCAAGACATGGAAGGGTCTTTTTAGGGAAGTATGCAAAGCATTTTTGAAACATTTTTGGGTGAACTGGATTTACAATAGCAAGTTGAATGAAAAGTCAAAGTACTTGAAATACAGAGGCAGATTGCTTAGAAGAGTTGAAAATCCCGAGTTCTTCACTTATTTGGAGACTTTTTCAACCAAAAAGTCCAAAAATAATAAATCAAGAAGCTCAAACAACATTAAAAAGAACTCAAATTTGAATGACAGTTGTTAATTAATCCCTTAAAAGAACACGATTTTGTTGATTTTACTTTGATTGTTAAGAAATTGTAATCCTGATGATATTTTTACACATTATTTGCTTAGAAAATTATCAGCAATTTTACAAATTTGTATTTTATAATTTTGTTACTTTATCCCTTTTTGATTCCGGAAATGAAAGTCGTTTCTCAAGGACCAAACGTGAGATTTCTCTTGAAATAAACTTATCTATTTTATTCAAATGCTCTCTTTATTGTCTTGAAGTTTTTCAAAAGTCATGATGATAATGGGAGTTTCGAAGCTCTTTATTCCATTAAAAACCAGATTTTAGTCATTCTTGTCTCATGAATTATTTTGAGTTCAAGAAAGGTCAGGAGACGGAGGAAGGTCGAAAAATAATACATCTCAAGGGACTGAGGGGTCTGGTTTTGTCTGTAAGTGAAATTAAAACTTTAATTTAATGATGATTCTTATCAAGAAAATTTTTTCACTTCAAAAATTTCAAGCATCTCCTTTTTCATCAGAATTGATTCTTTTATTTCAATTCTCAAGAACAAAAAATTTACAGAGCTGTTAAAAATCTCATTTTTAGAGTCCATGGGCGATACAGGCCTTTGGTGATGCTGGGTCAGCGTCCCATGTTATATTTAATTGGATGATGCTCTATGACGCTCTGGATAGTGCCCGCTCGGACGCCCGCCTTTCTATTTTCAGTGGCACCTATTCAGAACCCTGCTTTTTGAATGGAAAAATTTGCTCAAGTCAAGTGAAAATTTTCCTTGATGTCAAGTATCAATCAAACCAAAGGGAAAATGATGCAGCAAAAATTATTTTCATCACATTAATTTTTTTATGAGATGCAATCACGCTTATCTCTCCACTTTTGAGAGGCTGATAATAACAAGCAACCTCTGTAGAACTTGAGTTTCATTAAAGAAATTGTTTTTTCGGTTAAGTAAATGTAATCTATCTCTAACTTTGAAAATCTCAAAGGGATCTTTGGGATCAATTTCATTTAGGACTCAGTCATTTGAAGAGGAAAAAAAACGGCTCTTCATTAAAATCAAGATTGAATGTCCTCTTCCCACTCTAAATCTTGAAATTAAAATTGACAGAAAAAATCTCTCTAGAAACTTCCTTTTCGTCAATTCTTTCTTCTAGAGAAATCCTAAATTATTTTTTCTTCTTGATTTTGTGAGGATCAAAAATGGATCACTGGAATGAATGAAATATTGCGGATTTCAAAACAAATTTTTTTATCGGTAGGTTGCAAACTAATGAATCTCGAGGTTAAAAATTTTCATTAAATTTAGCCTCGCTGTGATTCATCTTTTTGACTTGAGTCGATAAAATCTCCAGAACAAAATCTTTGCAGTTGGAAGAACTTACCAGAGGAAGTTTAAAACGAGGTATTTTGCATGTTTATTGGACTTGAGAGGGCGAGTAAGAAATGAGTAAAAAGGAGTCATCATTAGGGAGTGTACTATCTGTAATGACAGCCTGTAATGAAGATATTTTTTTCCATAATAGAGACAGTAAGAATCAGGAATTGGAGAAATATAAATTGAGTCACAAAATTTTGTTTTCCTCACTTTTTGTTTGGATGGATCAGATTGACATATCCAATTTGAGAGTTAAAGTTCAACGCTAACTGCACTGATTCATTTTCTCAATTTTTCTCGAATTTTTCAAATAATTCTTCCTCGAAAGTTAATGACTGTTACTTCTAAAGAATGCACTCATTTCCCCAAAACATCATTGAAAGAGTTTTTCTCAAGATTCTTTTCCCTTCTTACATTACACACTGTAAATTAGAGAAATTTTGCAAAGACTGAAGGTCTAAAAATCTAATTTTTAGAGTCTTGATTCACATTTCTTGTGGTGGCATAGAAAAACATCAAGGAACTCTCAAGATGAGATGACCAGAAGCCTCACCCTGTTCCATTTCAAAATCACTTTGTTTGTCAAATTGTTTTTGACAGTCAAAATTTTAATCACCAAAAACTTTACTCCCTACTTCCAAAGAATGAAAGTATTTTGCGATTTTAAACTTGGAGAGCTACTCATCTCTTCATATTTGGACAGAGGTGAACTGTAAAATGTGAAAGACTCTTCCTTTATTAAAAAAATTCGTGTCAGAATTAACCAAAGATTTTCTGGTCAAGTCCTTTGATTTATCAAATTTCCTTTTCCATGTTAGAAAAATTTGTGTTAGAGCCGTTTTTCTGCGAGAAGAGGCTCAAATCTCATCAGCTTTGTTTGAAAATCAACACTGAAGACATAGCAAAGCTTGTCGAATCAGATATTTGTCCTTAGCGCGTGCAAAATCGAGTGGCTGATGATGAATAATAATTTATCAAACTCCAAGCGGTTTTATGGGACCAAACAAACAAGCCTTTTGGCTCTTTTTGGTTTGAATAGAAGAATAGAATAACCTCTGAAGTAATCGGCGTGAATGAAAGGAAAGAAAGTCTTATTTGGTTGAAACAATCATTATTTTCATTCTACAAACAAACTCATGTTGATATTAGATGATATTCAATTCAAAAAGAAGAGACTTTGAGAGTGTTTGAGAGAGAGAAGAAAAGGATTTAAGGGATGAGGACCTCAAAAAGAGATGACATCCTCACTTCAAATAAAAAGTTGAAGATGAAACAAGAGAGAACTATTTGATGAATTGAAGAAAAACTTGGAGAAGAAGGGATATACGAAGAGAAGGCCTTTGGAGTGTTCACATTGGGCTAGTATTAGGATTCTAGAGAAGAATTCTATGGATATGAAGAGTAAAAATTGTTTTTGATATTGGTGGTTTAAAGCTTAAAATTTCATAGCGCGTGTTTAATAAGTTGATTGATCGTAGAGTTTTTCGCTCCAGATTCTCTAGTTTTTCGTTTTTTGACCAAAATAAAAGAAAAGATGAAATCAAAAACTGACTCATACATAAACTTCTAGTTTCCTAAGTATATTTCCCCCTTTTCAACTTCCCATTTAAGGAGCTTGTCAACTTTGAAAACTGCCTAACCCTCTTTCATCCTATGGAAAATTGATTGAACAATTTTTTTTATCCAAAAGAAAAAGCATTAAAGTAAGCTTATCGAAAAGTAAAGAAATATTTTTCTTCCCCAGATGAAGTTTATCTCTCATAACTCTTCTTGGATGCAAGATAGTTTGCGGAGGAGAAGATAGGACTTGACTTGGTGATTTATAAGAGAATGAACTTGATTATTTCTTGGCTGAAGTTATTGAACTCGGGCCACAAAGAAACTTTGAAAAATTCTTAAAAATTCAGACCAAATTCTCTACTTCTGAATATTGGAAAGCAAAGACAAGAAGGACAAGAAGCTTGTTCAATTCTGTCCCCTAAAATCCTTGAATTTTCAATTAAACCGAGTCAGAACAAGATTTTGTGGTTAGTTTATTGTCTCAGAGTATCAAGTTTCTTTCGAGTTTCTTCTGGAAATTCTGGAAAAATGAGAACTCTTTGACAATTACCTCCATCAAACACATTGAGCCAAAACCATAAAATAGTCTGTTTAAAACCATATTCGAGAAAGTTCTTTTTAACAATGATTATTATCTCCAGCGTATTCCTCTTCTTTTCTTAGAAAATCTAACTTTTGGATTCTCCACAGGTATTAGCTGCCTCTTTACTGTTTCTGAAACAAGACTCACCTCCCGTCTTATTTCACCACTCAATAAGAAACCTGCTTGAAATTTTCATTTAACAAATCTGTTTTATAAAAATTGATATTTTTTCTAGAAAAGTCTTATTGGCTTCCTTTTATTGGGTGTTGTTGTTATTCTCAAGGCTCCTGAAGAGGTTATTTGGGACCTACAAACCCTGAAAGAAAACACCTCTTCTTTTCGTTCAGAAAGACAAAAATTGATCTTTTATTGCGAAGGTGCATAGAAATTTCAAGTCTAAGTTCGCAAAAGAATCTTCTTCCCATCGAGACGTTCGTTCTTTTCGTTTATTTCACTGCAAGAAAAGAACCTTCTCCCTTGGAATGTGATATACCACCTTGAATTTCCGTTGAAAAAAATTGTTGACTTCCATATTGAAATTTAAGTCAGAAACTAAACTATGAACCACTAAAAGAAGAGATGAGTTTTTAGAGCAAGATGGGGGTGTTATCTAACAGGTAGTAGATTAGGAGAGAGGTTTTTGTGGAGCAGAGAGTTTAAATGGGGATTTGATGGATTGAAATCTTGAAAACTGAACACATAGAAATAAATATTTCAGTTGCACGTTTCTCAATAAATCTTATAAATAAAATAAAATTTTAAGCTCCGGAATTCAAGGCTTACAATAAATTATGAGAAAGGTAGTTAGAGCCACTCTTTGAGAGTTTAAGTATGAAATTAATATATGGATCTCAAGAGAGAAAACAGAAACTGATTTTCTTTGACAGTTGTTTTGGATTCTTTTTTTTTTTCGGTTTTTCTGTCTTTCCTTGAAGTTTTTTTGCTTTTCTGAGGAGAGATTGGTTCGATCCCTTCAGTGCCATTCATATTTTCGATGTGAGATGTCATTTAATAAGAGGAAAAAACTCAAATATTTTATGACTTAGAAGATCTGATTGATGAAAAGTGAAAGATAAATGATGAAGAATGAGAAGAAAGGATCAGAGGACCAATCCTTGGAGCCCTTTTCTCTAAAAAAAATAAAGGATTGGAAATTGGTGAATCCTTTTTTAATGCGCTAACATTTGGTCAGGTTTTATTGTGAAATTTATTTTAGAAATAACACTTTTGAATTTATGCAGAAATGAACATCCATTAGATTCCAGGTTTATGATTCTAAAATAAAGAAAGATAACGACCGAAGACAACCAATTGAATATCAGATTTCAACTGTTAATTTGTCTTGTTATTTTATGAAAGACATTATTTATGAGAAATTTTTGCTCAGTTTCTTTCTAGAAAATTCCTCTGTTTTTTGTTGTTGTTTGTTCTTACCTTGCTCAGAGATTTCTCACTCAAAGAACTTCTCCTGGAAAATTCCAAAAGTCGCGAATGTTCTCTCAATACAATCTCCTTCAAATAATCCTTTTGTAAATTTTCACAATTTCACAAATTCATTCTCGAAACAATGAATTTTTGGGATAAAAATTTCGAGCATCTATGAGAACATTCTGGAAATAAAAATGAAGATCATAAGAGTTATAAGATGATTGATAGAGGGATCAGACAATAGCAAGGAGAAAAACTCCGTTTTAATTAATTACAGAAAGAATTTTGTTGGCTAAAACTAACATTAGGATTCGAAGACAAGAATGAAACATGAAATTCTATTGGTGCTTTGGATGCAAATCTCGTATTCGAGACAATAATCCTAAAATTAGGCCCCATTACATCAATCATAGCTCTGCCAAGCCTTTCCATTTTGAACATTTTTTTCGATTTTTGTTGAAAAGGAAAGATGTTTATGAGAAGACGAGGCTTTGCTTGATAAAAAAGAAGCCACAGGGTAAAGAAGAGAGTGATTCTAATGATGAAAGAGGCCAGCTTTCAAACCATTTTTTAAAAAAGGTTTTCTTCTTCATGTTCTTGTGTATGAGAATAGATAAACTTTTATTCTTCAAGCAAGTCTTGTGGTTAAATTTGACTCGCTTCACATGATTTTCAATATGAGAGAAAGAAATCATTGAATATCATGAAAAAAAATCGTTTTTTTGTGATAAATGGGTCAGTTGAGCCTTAAAAGTGGTCGAGACCCTCATTTAAAAACATTCATTTTTGTCTATGTATTGGAACTCCTCTTAAAACGGTTGTGGAGTGAGGAGCGCAGTTTTATCGTAACCATTTTTGAAGAAGGCCCTTCCATTAGCAAAATGTTGTTCTCAGGCTCCTCAGAAACAGTGAATATTGAAGCGAAAATAGAGAAAAGGTCCATCGCTGATGACTGGCCTAACATGCTTGAAATGGAAAAATGAATTTTTGATCTTAAAGCTCTTTAAAGCTGGAGTTCACAGAAGCTCAAGATGTCAAAGATTTAAAAGCCCAACTTGATTAACAAACGTTTCAAAAAAGGTTTAAAGACAATTTGAAAGGTTAGTGGATAATTTCTCTAAATTGATGTTTGCGTGATGAACTGGGGCTTAAAAGTTGAAATGAAAGGAAGAAAAGGGGGGTCAGAATCGAAGTAAAGAGGAAGAGAAAGTACCCAGATGCCTGAGTCCTGGTTCTTGGTTGAGTAAAAGCGAGTTACCTGTCCTTATTTTCAATCTGAGCAGTAAATATATTTTATAAAATAATCTTGGTATTTTTCCTCGCACTGAATACAGTATGAGAAAGGGATAAAAATTTAAGAAATGAGAGAATTATCCTTCGAAGGATGATGAATGAGTCAATTTACCCATCGAGTGAATCGAATATGCTCTTTATCAAGTGAAGAAGAAAGGAGATATTAAGGAGTTTTTGCCTCAAAAATATGGCTTTAAAACTAAATAAACAAAGAAACAGATCAAGAAGCAAGACTAGTTTAAGGTGTCTTTGATTCCTTTTCTCCATAAAAGAGGTTTTTCTCGCATTGAAAAGATCATTTTGAAAACGACGGAACCTGGTCGTGAGTTTAAGTTTGATTTTTGATTTCAGGGAATGACGTACTATACTTTTAATAAACTTTTGATATTAAAATTTATGTGTCTTTTAATCAGTTTATTTTACTGTCAGTTAAGAATTGACTCTTAAAAGATATATGAGTGTATGGGAAAATATAGGTCAGAAGCGAGACTTGAGGATTCTTTCTTGCTCTAGTTAGTAATAAGGGTCGTTTTACTTGGTTTTTTTGGAAGTTTGGCATCAATTAAACTGCTTCATGACTGAATGAAATTTTACTAGTTTGATAAATCAAGGCGCGGAACGAGCTTTCGGCCTGTTTTGTCCAGTAAACTTAATAAAGGAAAGAGAGATAATTCATGTTTTCAAAAAGAGAATAAAATTCTTTTTTGAGATCCATAAGATTGGATTGGCCTATAATTTTTGAATAAGGAGGATAATCTGTTAAGAAGTGAAATTGTCTCAAACCCGAGTCAGTTTAGAGGAGTTTTAATTGATAATTTCTGATGAAAAACCTTAGAAGACTCTTTGTAAAAAAGTTTTTATGGTAAAAATGGATATTGATTAAACTACTTTAAAGTTTTCAAATACTGGCGTGCCAATGGAGGTTTATTAAACCAGTATGCTCATTTGAAAGGCGCAGTACGTCAGTTTCGATCGTCCAGAAAGGAGCGAAAACTAATTAAAGGCTTTGATCAGAGGGGGAGTTTTGTTGTGGTTATGAAAAAATCTATTCAAACTAAGTTTTAAAACTCGAATTTAATTTCGAATCTGTAAAATCCTGTGCTTTGACGAAAAGTAGTTTTATTCATATCAATTACTACTAATTTTAACTCATCTGATAACAGTTTACTGATTTTTAGCCGTACACGCTTTAAATACCTTCCATCAAAGCCCAAAATCATAAAGAATAATTAATTATTGTATTTAAAGAGAAACCACTTTTCATAATGAGATATCTGAAGCAAAAGATTGCGAGGGCCAGCGAATATCAGAGACTTCTTCAATCCTCTGGACCACTAGGAAAACAGTCAGATACCTTGCCAGCTTTCGAGACTCAGGTCAAAATTGAAACCCCTATTGAGGTGAAAACTGAAGACTTTTATGAAGTGAAAGTCGAAATACCTTGTGAAATCAAAATTGAAACCTCTGATGTTAGAAGTGAAGAAAGTTCTGTAAAGAAAAATAAGCCAAAAAGATCTCTGGGAAACAACGTTATGAAAAACTATGCCAATGCTATGATTTGTTTTGCTCTTTCAAAGACTGCAGAACCTTATCTATACAAATCTCCACTCGTAAGGAAAATGCCTCTTCAGTTATTTAGACAGTTGCTTGTATCAAAAAAGCGAAAAACTAATTGTATCAAGAGTTTCAGAGAGCTATTGGTGATTGACGAGAGTAAAGATTCCGATGAGATCAAGACATGGAAGGGTCTTTTTAGAGAAGCATGCAGAGCATTTTTGAAACATTTTTGGGTGAACTGGATTTATAATAGCAAGTTAAATGATAAATCAAAATATTTGAAATACAGAGGCAGATTGCTTAGAAGAGTTGAAAATCCCGAGTTATTCACCTATTTGGAGACTTTCTCTACAAAGAATACCAAAAAGCAGAAATCAAGAAATTCAAAAAGATATTAAGTGAGTGACAATTAGTGAGTTTTTCAAAAGAACAACCGAAATTTTGTTTTTCTTGTTAAAAACTTGTACTTTCTATAATGTTTATTATTATTTAAGCATCATTCATGATGAAGCTATCGGTACTTTGCAAAATAGTATTTCAGTTCACTTCTGGAGTTTTGTTAATTTATGACTTGTTGATTCTGAAAATAAAAATAATTCCTTCAAAGTGAGGTGAACAAATTCTCTATTTGGATTTAAAAAGGACTTCGGTTTTGCTTGTTGTCTCGTCTCGTAAATCTTCTCGAGCTCAATCAAAAAGACTCTGGTTACAAGCTTATATCATGTAGAATATGAACAACTCTCATCAAGTTACTCTAACTTTGATGAGGTTTCATTCAGATTTTATCTTTTAGCTCACGAAAAATTTCTTCAAAATGAGCTGATTAAAAGTCAGATTTGTTAAATCCAACATTTTTGGTTGGAGATCATTTCTGAGAAGATTGGAGAAAACAGCTTGTGTGTGAATTTCTACAAAATTTAATTGAAAGGTGAGAAAATCTTTTAGTAATTCTTATGAAAGCGACTAGATTTTTCGACTTGAAAAAATTTAAACTCATTCTTTCTCGAACTTTCTCAAACTTTCTAGAACTTGCAGCTTTAGATGAGATGTCGGGTCCTTGTTGGCTCAGGCCTTCAAGCTTTTATCTTACAGTTTGCTCAATGCAAATTATTTTTGGGACGAAAAACTTCGACAAAAGGATGATGCTTGATGAAACTGTTAATTTTCTCCTTTTAACTCGAAGAGATTCCTTGGGAACATGGTTTTATAATTTGACTTTCAAACCTTTTCCGTTTTTAAATTTCAAATTCCTCTTTTTAAAAATGCTCGTGATGGAAAGAAACTGCTTGAAGTGGAATAAACGACTGTTTCAGAAAATGTTTGGAAATTGATTTCTTTTTATGAAGACCTTTGAAGATGGGAAAATCATAATTTTTGGACCCGAATTTTTTTTAAGTTTTCTTCAAAGGAAAAATGTCTATTCCTTGATGACATGAAGGGAATCAAATCTCAACAGGCCATTCTCTCTTTTTTTTAATTTCATTTAATTACAAAAGATTAGTATCGCAAAAAAATTTTTGCTGAAAAAAGAATCTAAAAGAGATTAAAAAAACTAAATGAAATGATAGAGGGCTACTCTTTGTTTTAAGCTTTGAGTTCTACAAAAAGAATTGAAAGTGAATTTCATACTTCATAATTCAAATTTTTTCTAAAAAATTCTTAAACCTTGCAGAATTAGGGTCTTTGTTTGAGTGAAGAGAAAAAAATGTATTGATCATTTTTTGGAGGAAATTAGAGAATAAATGTAATATTGTGCTTTTGAAAGTTTTAATTTATAAGGTTGGTGTTCTTGTCTTTTGGAAAAACGATGAACTCTCAAGGTGTTCTTTGATTTCAAGTTCAGATTTCCAGTAGAAAAAGTATTTATTTGAAGGAGGAGTAATCAGATCGAAAGAAAAGAGGCAAGCGAATTTCCTGGGAAACTCTAGAATGTTCCACTCCTTGTATGAAAGAATTCTTTCATGGATTCAAAGAAAGATTTGACAAACCAAGAATAATAAGTTAGAGAGATGATTCAAGAGGAATTTTGATGAGGCCGGAGGGTAAAATTATGAAAAGACGGAAGAAGATAATTCATATTCAATTGCGTTTCAGAGCAAAAATGAAGTTTAATATTCTTTGCTGGTCAAATTTAAAAAGCAGTCTTTATTTTTCGGTTGAGAGACTAATTCCTTTTTTTTTCTCGAATTCAATAGAATGAGGAATAAAATTATTTGTTTGAGATTTTGTGAGGATCAAAAAGGAATAACTGGACTGAATGAAAAACGAATGATTTTTAAAAACAAAAAATTTTGATCAGTCAATCTTGAAATAATTAATATTTTGGTTCAAAATTAAATTTAGCCCAACTATGATTATTTCTTTGACTTGATCCCATCAGCTTTTCAAAATGTCTCAGGCCAGGCAGTTAGAAGAAAACTGTTTAGAATAAGCTGAAAAACAAGGAATCTGCAGCATGTTTATTAGATCTGAGAGAGCTACCAATAAAAAATGAGGGAAAAAATACATCATTAGGGAGAGAGATTGTCTACAACGACTTCCATGAGTTTGACATTTTATTTATAGAATTGAAACAGTAAAACTCAGTAATTGTACAAACATAAATTTAGTCACGAAAATTCTATATTTTCACATCTGAAACCACTTTTGATTTGAATGACTTTGGTTGCTTCTTCTATTTTTGAGATTTAAAAGTTTAACTCTAACTGGGATACGGAGCGATTTTTCCCTCTTTTTATTGATAAAAATGGCTGTTCAAGGACACATTCATGCCTCCAAGATATTATTGGAATCATCTCTCTCCTAGTCTTGAAAATCAAAGATCCCTGAACCATTCTTTCCTCTCCCCATCTCAATTTAGCAGTCAAAAAATGTGAATTCATATTTTGATGGCATGCAAAATATTTAAAAGTGTCATACATCTTCTCAAAACAACGCGAGGAGAAACCCTACGGGGAGCCTGACATGATTTTATCTTCAACTGTTCTCTAATGGTCCCTGGTTACCAAATAGTTACATGATGGTTGTCCTTTTCATCAAAAGAAATTTCTGAATCTATTTCCCAAGGAATTAAATTGGCATGTGGTTTCAAAGCTCATACCTCAACAAACGAATGATCCCGAATACGAATATGAATGGAAAAAAGAAAGCAAAAAAGAAGGTCAGTCTCATCATTGGCCAAGGATTTTCCTGGGAAAGTCAGATATGAAATATCATTTTTATGCTTTAAATTTCCACGTCATTGCAACCTCGTGTCAAAGCCTTTACTCTGCTCAAAAAAGCTCAAACCTAAACAGGATCCTATCAAATTCAACATTAAAGACATAGGAAAACTTTCCTAAGAATAGATTTCTTCTGCATGCTAGATCAAGCCATTCATTGTGAAGAAGAATGAACCCAAGCTTCAAAAGATTCTGTGTAACCAAACGAACCTTGTGGCTCTTTTTGATCTGAGCAAAGGAAAGGATTAGTCTCTATGGGATCTCGTATAAATGAAAGGAGAAGAAGTCTGGTTTGATTGAAATAGTAAGCAAATTTCACAATCCAAAACGAAGGTTTATATTGAATGACATTCAGCTCAAATGAAAGGGACTTTGAGGATTCCAGACGGAAATAAATGTGATTCAAGACTTGTGAACCTCAAGAGAGATCATGTTTTCTATTTCAAATGGAAAGTCCATAATGTAATCAAAGAGCTATTTGGTGAGATGAAGGAAGAGACATATCTAAAGAGGCTCTCACAAAGGACTATCATTCAGGTTACAGACAATAAGTTTCAAGAAATGAATAGCAAAGATTGTTTGCTTTCTGTTTGTGGTATTGAGGTATGGATGCCTTATATTTCATATTGCATGTTTATTCAGTTGGTTAATCGCATAGTTTTCGCTCCAAATTATGCATTTATGAATAAATATACTGGTTTTTCGTTTTTTTTTTGCCAAAATACAAGAAAAAATGAAATCAAAAAGCGACTTCACTTTTCATATCCTGGAAATAGTTCCTTTCTTAAACTTCTGATTTAAGTAGTTTCCTAGCAGAAGAAACTGTCTCTAGGTTTCAAGGTGAAACAATTTAAGAAAAGTCAATGAGAATTGACAAGAGAATGTGTTTTTCTCTGCTTTGATTGAGAAAGCAGAGCTCAACTAAGAGGAAGTTTGAAATTTAATTTTTTTAATATTGAAAGCTCAAATTGTTGATTCATAGTTTTACTGATTCAAAATCTTCACGTGAGGAGTCTTGAAAAACAAAAGACAAGAAGCCCATCCCATTTAGCTTTGGTTCATCAGATTTTTGTGAGAGTAGATTTGTGAGGAAAATCAGTTAATCTTTCGTCAGAATTTGACTTGAAAAAATTTTTTATGTAGTTTCTATTGTTTGTTCTGGAAAAAGTGAGAAACCCTTTCACAACCATAAACATAGAGGTTTTATCGTCTGTGAATTGGTTGGAGACAATTTGTCTTTTTGTTCAGAAAGGGAAAAATAAAACTATTACTGTTTCTCAAGAGATTTCAAGCCAGAGATCGTCAAGAAACTCAACAATTCTCAAGGCCAAACAGGTTTTGAGCCGTTCTTTCTCTTCCACAAACCGCTGAGAAGAAGATTTTTTTGGACTCACTGAAGCAGAGGCAGGTGTGTCTCTCAATATTTTTTATAATTTTGGACTCGGGCGCGAAAAGAAAGTCTCACTTCTTCATGAGATCCCGCGAGTTTCGGAATGAATAAAGGCGCGAATAAACATTGTTTGAAGCGAGGCAGCTTTCGTAAAGTTGGTTTTATTGGTAATTCTTTGAATGGTTTGTCAAGAATAAGATGCAGAATATGGTCTAAGTTTAATCAAAGACTCAGATGGAAAGTTTAGATGATTCAGAAGGAAAAACAATTCGAGAAATATTTGTGGTAAAAATTGAGCCTTGACCAGCAACAAGACCACCAATAAACATGCAGCCAATAATTTATGTGGAGGAAACATCCAATAGATTCAAGTTCTTTAGAAAGGAACGAAAACTATTAAAATTTTTATATCAAAAAAAGCTTTACTTGTGGCTAAGTATTGAAAATTTGAATTTAAATTCTGTGTTTCGAGAAGAATTTCTTCTCCACATCTGAATGAATGCTATTTTTAACTCGCCTGATAACATTTTACTGAATTTTGGCCCAGATGGTTTTTAAATACCGAGATCAAAGCCCAAAATAATAAAGATTAATTAATTTTGTCCGATTAGAAAAAACTTTTTACTCTTATGAGATTTCTAAAACAAAAGATTGCAAAGGCCTGCGAATACCAGAAGCTGCTTCAATCCTCTAGATCACTCAGAAAACGACCAGAAACTCTGCCAACTTCTAAAGTTCAAGTCAAAATTGAAGCTCCTTCCGAAGTGAAAATTGAAGAAAATTGTGGAAAGAAAAACAGGTCAAAAAGATCCCTTGGAAATAATGTGATGAAAAATTACGCTAGAGCTATGGTTAACTTTGCTCTTTCAGCAGTTGCAGAGCCTTATCTATCCAAATCTCCACTTGCAAGAACGGTGTCTCTCCAAGTGTTTAGAGAAATGCTTGCTCCAAAATTGAGGAAAATCAATTGTATCAAGAGACTCAGAAAATTGTTGTTGATTGACAAGAGGAGAGATTCTGAAGAGACCCAGGCATTTAAGGGTTTGTTTCAGGAAGCACGCAAAGTGTTTTTGAAATATTTCTGGGTGAACTGGATTTATCATAGCAGATTAGATGATAAAGCAAAGTATTTGAAATACAGAGGCAAGTTACTTAGAAGAGTTGTAAATCCTGAAGAATTTACGTATTTGGAGAGCTTTGCTCCTGAGAGTCCTAGAAAAGGGAAATCAAGGAATTCTAAAAGTACTTGAGCGGCAATTAACTCATTGTCCAAAAGACACTTTTATTGTTTCAAAACCTATAAGTTAACTTATATTTAGAAGATCCGATTTGCGGAGTATATTGTCTGCTTATAAACTATTAGCAACTTTATAAGATAGCCTTTGAGTTAAAATAGACAATTCCATTTTAAAGTCTGTGGTGATTCGAAAAATGGAAGTAGCCCAAATTAAAACTCTGTTTTTAAACCATTTGCTTACTGATAAACCTGAAATGAAATTTCAAAGATTCTTTCATAAAGTATTTTGCCTAATGAGTAAGATTTTTCAATCTAGAGATCTTGGGGGACCTTTTTCAGTTTTTGAGAGAACAATTTTTGTTTCCAGGGTACAGTAGTTTTTTGGTCATGTTTCAAACAAGAAATAGAGGTTTTCTTAAGCTAAAATTTTTCTTCTTGATTCGAGTTTAAAGCTCCATATTCCTTGTTCTTTCAAACCATGAAGGCTTGAAGACATGAACAGATCTCAGCCTTTCAAATCACCTCTGAGGGTATATTTATTCAGGCATTTTCTCAAATTTCTAAACAATTATCTTCTCTAGATTAAACTCGATTTGATTTCGATCGCTGTAATTTAGTCTTTGGAAACTAGCCTACATCCTCAAGCACCTTGATCAGCAATCTAAAGACAAAGTAAAAACTTTTGTCAACGCTTTCTCTCGTTTTGAGATCGGGTGTCTCAAGAAATTTGCTCAATTATTTATCGAAAAAACCTTTGGAAAAGACTGAATAATTCATCATAATCAAGATATGAATCTT
>Ga0182738_1004122_pt1 | contig 16221 bp, 9 predicted proteins | sample eDN5th30CBELigMG_FD_128876 | JGI IMG/M metagenome (GOLD analysis project Ga0182738, IMG submission 128876) | Enriched Miracle-Growth compost microbial communities from Emeryville, California, USA - eDNA 5th pass 30_C BE-Lig MG (version 2)... ... | reverse complement strand
GGGCGAAGCTAGACTTCTGGCCCGGTCCGTGGCGGCGTTGCCGATCGGCCTTCTGGCTGATGACAGCAGGCAGCGCGCGATCATGGGTCTACGTCCATTGGCATGCGGGAACTCGCCCCCCCAGCACAACCGACACCTAGGCCACCGACTGCCGGGCGAAGGTTGCGGGCCGCCAGGCATAGTCGCGGGAATGGGCCAAAAGGTGCCGACCCACTTGTACAGGGAGGGGTTCAATAGCAGAGCCGCCGCCGTGGCGTCAAGAGCATACCCGCCAGCACCACGAGTGCTATCGCCGCCGCATTGATGCGGTCAAATAGAAGCCTCCCCCCGCCTAGCGCTTCACCAATTCCAGCGAGACCCACAAGCTGGGGTCGTCCTGATAGGGCAGCTCGGTGCTGACTGAGAGCGTTTGCGTCCCGCGCTCGCGATCCACGATCGCATACATGAACCCCAGCCGGGGATGCTCGCCTGGATCGAAGCCGGTGAGCACCTCGCCAGGGATGAACGTTTGCAGATAGTAGCCGCCCACGCGCGACTCGGCGCGGACACCCAGCTTGCGCGGCGGGATCGGCTTGCACTGCTCGCGGGCTCGCTGGATGACCAGTTGCCCGGCGACCGGATCTTGCCGCCGGTTGCCGCCGCCGGTGGGGATGAACGCCAGGCGGTGACAGAACCGGCTGGCGCGGTGGATGTTCTGGGTATCGCGGGTGTCAATCCAGACGTGCAGGCCGTCGCTTTCGTCGATGGCCCCGTCGCGGCACCAGGGATGTTGGCGTTTGCCTTCGACCTGGGCCGTGATGAACAGTCCGCTTTCATTCCATCCGGCGCGGACGTCGGCCAGTGGCGGTGCCCCGTCGAGCATCTGGAGCTCCGGCAGAGCATACGACTCGTTCAGCGTGATGCCCTCGGCCGTCCACGACTCTTTCACGTAGCGGCACGGCAGGGTGAAGCGAAACAAAAACGTGGGGTCGATCAGGCGTTCGGTCATTCGGCGGGCAATCGGTAAGTGCTTGCGGGAGGCCGCGCAGTAAGCGGGGAGAGCAGCGGCCACTTGTATCGTATGCGCGCGGCGTCAGGCGAACCGCTTTGTGTACGGCATATCGAAGGTTTCGGCCACGGCCTTGTTGGTCACTTCGCCGTCCATGATGTTCACCGCGGCAGCCAGGGGGGCCGACTCTTGGGCCGCCTGGGCGATGCCCTGCTCGGCAATCCGGATCACCCATGGCAACGTCACGTTGCACAGGGCAAACGTGCTGGTGCGACCGACGGCGCCGGGCATATTGGTCACACAGTAATGCACCACGCCGTCGACGACATAGGTTGGTTCGCTGTGCGTGGTGGGGCGGCTGGTGGCCACGCAGCCGCCCTGGTCGATGGCTACGTCGATGATCACGCTGCCGTTATTCATCAGCTTGAGGTCGTCGGCTTCGACCAGCCGCGGCGCCTTGGCTCCCGGGATCAGCACCGAGCCGATGACCAGGTCCGCCCGCCGCAATTGTTCGCGAATCGTGTGCCGGTCGCTGAATAGCGTGGTGACATTGGGCGGCATCACGTCGTCGAGGTAGCGCAGGCGGTCCAGGTTGACATCCAGCAGCGCCACATTCGCGCCGAAGCCGGCGGCCACTTTGGCGGCGTTGGAACCTACCACGCCGCCGCCCAGGATCGTAACGTGCGCCGGCGCCACGCCGGGCACCCCGGCCAGTAGAATCCCCCGACCCATTTGGGGCCGCTCGAGGAACTTGGCGCCTTGCTGGATGCTCATCCGGCCGGCGACTTCGCTCATGGGCGTGAGCAGTGGCAAACGACCATGCTCATCGCGGAGCGTTTCATACGCGACAGCGGTGCAGCCCGAGTTGATAACGGCCTCAGTCAGACTCCGATCTGCCGCAAAGTGAAAGTACGTGAACACGGTTTGGCCGGCCCGCAGTAGTGGCCACTCGGTCTCTTGCGGCTCCTTAACCTTGACGATCAGGTCGGCCCGCTGGAACACCTCCTCGGCCGTGTCGACCAGTTCGGCTCCCTGGGCGGCGTACTCTTCGTCGGTCATCCCTGAACCCAGCCCGGCTCCCCGCTCTACCAGCACTTGGTGCCCGCGGTGCCGCAGTTCTTCAACGCCTACGGGCAGCAAGGCTACGCGGTACTCATCGCGTTTGATTTCGCGGGGAACTCCAACGATCACGTGCAGGCCCTTTCCTGATGCGGTGAATCTGTGCCACCCCCGCTGGAGTCGGGGGGCGGAGTGTGCCAGGCCATTGGCCCCCCGAAGGGCGGCTTTCCCACAATAGACCGCCTGTAAGGGGCGCTGACAAGGTACGCCGCGCAGGCTCTGGTTGGTCGCCTTCGGTCATTGGCAGAGGAGGATGCTATTCGTACGCGCATTTGACTCGGTTGGCGTACCGGGGCGGCCGGCGGTCGAGCGCTCACCCCCTCATTAACAACTGCGTCATGCGCAATTGTGTCAATTGGAGATGTTTGCGAAGGATGCGCGGTGGCACCGATCGTGCCATGCAACGTGGATGCTTGTACGGAATAATTGGGTTTTGCGCTCAGCCAGCAATCATCGCACGACGATATTTCAAACCTTATGAGGGGTAACAATAGCGGCAGGTGTACCCCCCTTTATGACCGAGGGCCAGAAGACTCGGCAGAGGATTGCCCCATGACATGGAATGCCCGCCGCTTGGGCAGCTTGATGATTGGGAGATTGGCACCGAGGGGATGGCTGCTGGCCGGACCCGTGGCTGCCGTTCTGCTGGCGGCGCCCGCGGCTCACATACAGGCGGCAGATATTCTGGTCACGACCAACGCCGATAGCGGCGCTGCGGGCCGCCATCGACGCGGCCGCCTCCGGCGACCGGATCGTCTTTGCTGCGAACCTGACCGGCGGCGACACCATCACGCTCCAAAGTCAGCTGCTGATCATCGACAAGAGCCTGACGATCGACGGTTCCGCCAACCCGAACCTGGTGATCGACGGCAACAGCCAGCATCGGGCGTTCTTTGTTGGCTCGAATACCACGCCGGTCGACGTCCGTATTTCGTCGCTAACCATCGCCAACGTCACAGCCCAGGGCGGTCACGGGGCGGGCATTTCGGGCTTTCAAACCGGCGTGGGCGGCGGTGGTGGTGGTTTGGGGGCCGGTGCCGCCGTGTTTGTAGATAGCGGCGCCACCGTCACGGTTTCGGCCATTGCCGTCCAGAACAGCGCTGCCATTGGCGGTAACGGCGGCAACCGCGATACGGGGGCCACCTTGGGCGGCGGTGGTGGCGGCGGTGGTTTAGGGGGCAACGGCGGCTACGGCGGCGGTGGTGAAGTGAATTCTAATTCGTACGTTGCCGGCAGCGGTGGTGGCGGCGGCGGCTTAGGCGGCGCCGGTGGCAACGGCACAAGCGGTGCGGTTGCGAGCGGTGGCGGCGGCGGTGGCGGTCTTTCTGGGGCCGGTGGCTCCGCCAATGGTGGAGACGCAACAGGGCTTGCAAGCGGTGGCGGCGGTGGCGGCGCTGGGAACAACGCCGGAGGAATGGGAACCAGCACCGCGGGTAACGGTGGTAATGGCCACAATTCCTTGGGCGGTGGCGGTGGTGGCGGCGGCGGGTTCAATGGCCAAGACGGTACCAATTACGACGCGCCCACGAATGCCGGGGCAGGCGGTCAGGGCGGCTATGGTGGCGGCGGTGGTGGCGCCGGGGACAATCCGGGCGCCTCGCCGGGAAACGGCGGTGATTTCGGTGGCGGCGGCGGTGCAACCACCAACGGTTCCGGCAGCGGCGGTCATGGTGGCTTCGGCGGAGGTGGCGGCGGCTCGAAAATCTCATTATTCGCCGGCACCTATAATGGTGGTAACGGTGACTTTGGCGGAGGTGGTGGCGCTTCGCATTCCACCGGCACACCAGGCACGGGTGGTACCTACGGTGGCAACGGCGCGGGAAACGGCGGTGGTGGTGGTGGCGCGCTGGGCGGTGCCATCTTTGTCCGCGACGGTGGCAGCCTGATCATTCAGGACTCCAGCTTTTCCGGCGGCAGCGTCGCCGGAGGTGTGGGCGCCGGCAGTGCGGATGACGGTGAGGCGGTGGGTAGCTCGATCTTCCTGCACAATGTCGACCTGAATGTCGATGTCACCGGCTCGAATGCAGCCTTGATTCAGGACGACATCGCCGATAACAGCGCCGTGATGGGGGGCTTGTCCAGCCAATTGAACAAGACTGGCACCGGTACATTGGTGCTGCAAGGCAACAACACCTACGCTGGCGATACCGTCGTGCAAGGCGGCATGCTTCACCTGCAAGGCTCGATTGCCGGTAATGCCAACGTCGACGGTGGCCATCTCAAGAACAACGGCACCGTTGCCGGCAATGTCACGGTGAACAATGGCAGCACGCTCAGCGGCAGCGGTCTGGTACAGGGCGACGTGGACGCCTTCGGTAAAGTCGCCCCAGGCAACTCGATCGGCACGCTGCACGTGGGCACCAACTTCAATACCCACAACTCCACGGTGCTGGAGATCGAAATTGCGCCCGGTGGAACCACGCCCGGCTTTCACAGCGACTTGATCAACGTGAATGGCCAGGCCGTGCTCAATGGCGGTACGGTTTCCGTGCTAGCCGCGCCCGGCAACTATCAGAATGGCAGCACCTACACGTTCCTGACCGCCGCCGGTGGCGTGAACGGCACGTTTGACGGCATCATCGACAACCTGGCGTTTCTGGATGCCGTACTTGTCTATGATCCCCTGACGGTGAGCTTCAGGTTGGTCGGAAATAGCCTGACATTTGCCGATATCGGCCAGACGCCCAACCAGCGGGCGCTGGGGCGTTATCTGGATCAACTTGGTCCTATCGCCACTGGACCGCTGGCCGATTTGCTGGACGCGTACGAGCTGGCAACCGAGGCCGAAGTGCTCGCAGCCCTGACGCAGTATCAAGGTCAGATCTACGCCACGTTGCCTGTCTCGCAGTTGCAGCAGACCAGCCAGAACCTGGCCCTCCTGCGCAATGAACTGGCCCTGGCCATAGAGTGCGAGGAACGCGGTGAGTTCGGCTGGGTCCGTGGGTACGGCATGGGCGGCAGCGTGAGCGGCAATTACAACGCCACTGGCTACGATGTTGGTATTGGCGGTACGGAACTGGCCTATCAGCGCTGCGTGGGCGATGGCACCTCGGTTGGCGCCTTCGGCAACTTCGGCTGGTCGACCATCGGCCTGCGTGACCTGAACGAGCGCGCCGACGTGGATAGCTACCAGACTGGCATCACCTTCCACCACGTGTGCGAGATCGGCTATGTATTGGCCATCGTCGGCGCCGGTGTCCAGGAAAACGATGTCCGTCGGACCATTGATACCCGCGGTGTGACCGGCGTTGCGAATAGCAGTTTCGCCAGTTGGCAGCAGTTCAACTACCTGGAAGTTGGCTCGCGGATCTGGCTGGGCGACACAGAGTTCTGCCCTTACATCGCCGGCCAATACATTTTCTTGCAGCATGAATCGGTCCACGAGCGGGGCGTCACGCCCGTGAACCTGGCCGTCGATCGCTTGAACGTGGATTCGGTACGTACGTTCGTCGGTAGCTCTTGGGCCGTGCCGGGGCAATTGCCCGGCGGCAGCTTCAAGCTGATCTTTAGGGCTGCTTGGATGCACGAGTATGCCGACAGCATCCAGACCATGCAGGCTGGCTTCCTGGGAGTCAGTGGTCCCAGCTTCAAGATTGACGGCGTAAACGCCGGCCGCGATTTCGGCCTGTTCGGAGCCGGGCTCCAATTCAACGTGGGCCGCTTTGGTAGCGTCTTTGGCGGTTACGATCTGCAAGCGAACGGCCGGCAAGACTACCACACCGGTTCGGCCGGTTGGCAGCTTCTCTGGTAAGGCTGCATGCCCGCCGACATACGTCGCAAATATGCTGTTTCGAGACGCGTGTGCTACCGCAGTGCGGGGCCGCGCGCCGGAAACGCATCCGCCAAAATGACGCGGGAAAGTAAGGGGGCAAGTTCGCTCGGAGTGTAAACTTGCTTGTTTGCAGGGCCGCCGATTTGGTAGCATTCAGATTGCAAGGCTCCTGACCCTCCCCATTGTCACATCTGCCGGGGAGGCAGCCTGACACTTTCACCCATTGATCGGTGATGAACCGGCCAGGCCACGCCCGCCGGTGCCAGATGATGTGCATCCGCACCAGCTACACCTCTTGCTGGTGTTGAAGCTTGCTGCCAGTGGTGGCAGATCCGTTTCGCCCGCTGGCAAGCAACTTGCAGACACAGCCTAGGTTGCGAGGTGATTGGCGTCCGCGGGAAGCGGGTGGCTCAAAGCCGGCGCATTGGGTGTGCGTGCTCGCCAGGGGTGCGCCCCCGATTGGCATATCTAGCACGGCATGAACCGAGGGCAGTGCGTGACCGCGCGTGGTCTGCCTGCGACCGGCATCTGGCGTGGCTGCGCTCTAGGGAAAACCGCCTGATATGGCTGTCGGGCGTGGAGGGATCCCATCGCTCTATGCGGCGATGGTTCCGCTCCGTACTGGCACGGACCACAGAACCTACGGCCTTTTGCTTAAGAAACCGAGGACCGATCTCGGCACCAGCACCGTCCCGATTAGCCCACGAAAACGATGGCCCAGAAGAACCAGGAGATGCACCATGTTTGATTTTTTGAGCAGCGACAGCACGTTGGAGCATTGGTTCCGATCGCTGAGCTATCGCCGGCCGCCACGGCCTGAACCTGACGACGCCACCTTGCGCAACTGGGCAGAGGGCCCCACCATCGCCATCAGCCGGCAGGTCGGTGCCCGAGGAACGACGATTGCCCGCGTGGTGGGAGCCAAGCTGGGGTGGCCGGTTTACGACCACGAACTCCTGGAGAAACTGGCCGCCGAAATGGAGGTAGGACTCAACTGGCTCAAATGCCGCGACGAGCGAACCAGCAATTGGTTGCAAGAACGACTGGCGTCGCTGTCCGGCGACCCGATGATGAGCGACGGCTCATTCCGTCATCACTTGATCCGGGTATTGTTCGCGCTCGCCTGCAAAGGCCACTGCGTGATCGTGGGACGCGGAGCCGCGCATACCCTGCCAGCGGCTACCACGCTCCGCGTTCGCCTGATCGGTGCGTTGGAAGACCGCACGCGGTTTATGGCCCGTCAACTGGGAATCGATCCGGAGCAGGCGGCCAGCCGAGTTGCACGGCTAGACCGTGAGCGCGATGGATTCGTGAAGCAGAACTTCCACCGCGATCCGTCCGACCCGCTGCAATACGACCTGATCCTCAACTCGTCGCGGTTCGACGATGACGAGGCAGCCGACATCATCGTGAAGGCCGTGGCTCCGTACCTGAAGGAACCGAGCGAACCGGTGGCGCCTATTACCGTGGGCTCAGCCTAAGGCCGTGCCCGGCAATCATCGCTAAAACAGATCGCGCGCCGTTCGCGTTTAACCGGCCAGGCGGTCGATGCGGTTTTGAGGTTCCAACTCGGCCGGCTTGGCGCGGTAGCGATATTGCATCACGTACGCGTCCTCGGGCGAGTCCTCGTAGAAGTTCTTCAGCACCGATACAGCCCGGAAGCCGTTCTTCCGGAAGAAGAGCTGCGCGGCCAGGTTGGTTTCGCGCACTTCCAGGGCGATGCGAGTGCGACGCTGGTGCGATAGCTTGCTAACAAGCTTATCGACCATGCGGCTGCCCACGCCCTGTCGCCGGCCGTCTGAAGCCACGGCGAAATTCAGCAAGTGAATCCGCGTGTTGTGTAGCTCATAGATCATGAAGCCCAGCACGCGTCCTTCTGCCTCGGCCACCATGCCAATGCAGTTGCGCTGCCGCAGGCACCGGATGAAATCCTCGTCCGTCCAGGGAAACTCGAAGCTCTCGTTCTCGATCTCCAACACTTCTGGCATGTCGCGCCGGATCATCCAGCGGATATGAAGTTGGAGATCTTCCTGGGATTTGATGGACATGGTGCTGTGGCCTCCTTGCTACAGCCCGAGGGACGAATGTTTTTGCAGCATCGCAGCCGGCCTGGCCGCGCTTAACCATCGTGGTATTGGTGCCGCGCGTGCCAATCAGTGGGCGTTGTGGCGAGGCAGGCGGAAGGTACCAGAAGTCGGTTCGAACGCAAAGACGAAATGACGAAACGGCCAGCGCCGTATCGAGTTGAGCCGGCCACAGCGCTGACGGCAGCGATAGCGTCGCAGCCATGATCTGCGTGTTGTTAGCACGCCCGAGGGGATGCCGTGATGGCTTTCGTGCGCGGCAGCGTGACGACGATGTCGGGCCGCTCAGGCTAGCCGCCGCACGACCTCCACCAGCGTTCGCACGAAAGCACCGCTGCCGCCGCCATCTTGCCAGGGCTTGGGCTTCTCGAGGAACGCCGGCCCGGCGATGTCGATATGCAGCCACGGCTTGCCTTCGACAAACTCTTCCAGGAACTTGGCCGCCGTGATTGCCCCGCCCCAGCGGCCCTCGCCCACGTTCTTAATATCGGCCACTTCGCTACGAATCTGCTTGCTGTAGTCGTCGAACATGGGAAGTTGCCAGGCATCCTCGCCGCACGCCTGGGCAGCGGCCGACACGGTGTCGCACCAACCCTGGTCATTGGTCATCAGCCCGGCCACATCCATGCCCAGCGCCACCACGCACGCACCGGTCAGGGTAGCCAGGTCGATGATCCGCCCGGCCCCCTGCTCTACTGCCACATTCAATACGTCGGCCAGCACCAGGCGGCCTTCGGCGTCGGTGTTGAGCACCTCGATGGTTTTGCCGCTGCGGGCGGTGAGAACGTCGCCGAGTTTCATGGCTGCCCCGCCGGGCATGTTTTCCACCAAGCCCATCAGGCCAACCACGTTCACCGGCAGCTTCAACTGGGCAATGGCCTGCATGGCCCCCAGCACGGTCGCCGCGCCGGCCATGTCGCATTTCATCGTGGCCATCGAATCGCTGGGCTTGATTGACAGGCCGCCCGAATCGAACGTCACCCCCTTGCCGACCAGCGCCAGTGGGGCCTGCCCGGCCGCGGCACCCTGGTAGCGCATGATAACCAGTCGAGGCGGCTGGTCCGAGCCTTTGGCAACGGCCAACAGAGCGCCGGCCCGTTCGGCTTCCAGGCGATTCTCGTCCCAGACCTCACATTCCATGCCACAGGTTTGGGCGATTTCGGCCGCCAGTTCGGCAAACGAAGCGGGGAACATTGACTGGGGCGGCTCATTCACCAGCCGCCGAGCCAGATTCACAGCCTCGCCCAGGATGCGGCCGCGCTCGACAGCCTCGGAACAGCCCGAAAAGCTGAGCTTGGGGATGGGGTGACGGGTTTTCTCGGCCCGGTACAGGTCTTGGCCGTGCGCGCCGACGATGGCCCCGGCGACGGCGGCCTCGGTCAGTTCGTCGCTCCAGCCCTCTCCCAGGTAAAAGGCCGCGCTGCCGCGTTTGCGGGCGGCAAGCCAGCGGGCAGCCGAGGCCGCGCTGCGGAAGGCGGTCTGCCGGTCGAGCCGATCGCCCAAGCCGGTCACCACGACCAGCTTGGCCGCGGCGCCTGGCACTTCCCACAGCGGGGCCACGTCGCCCACCTTGTCGCTGATTTCGCCGCGTTCGATCAGTCGGGCCAGCAGGCCGCCGGACGCCCGATCGATCTCTGCGGCCGGACCCGAAAGCGGCTGATCGCTCGCAACGGCGATCACCACAACTTCGGCGGAATCGGTCAGGACGGTGGCCGACGAGGGCGAAACTTCCATGGCACCAAAGCTCCGGTCGAGCGAATGAGGACAAGATCAGTGGGCGGTGCGGCCCCCAGCCCCTCGAGGGCAGCCTGCAGTGTTCGCTAAGATACGCAATGCCGCCGCTGCCGCAACTGGCTACCGGGACGAAAGTTGCACGTTGGCGAGCGCCGTGCCGATGCATCCTATGCGGATTGTAGCAGGTTCTCTCAGCACGGATGGAAAGCCCCCCAAATGTCCGCTTTGAGGCGCATTGCCGGCAGTAAAGTGGCGAAGGCCCAGTGGCCCGAGGGCGATCGGGCCGCCGCGGCGATGGCACCTCGCCTGGGCTGCAATGCTGCCACCGGATAAGATGTCTGGTCCCGATGGAGCGACCGCCGCGACCGTGCATTCCCCCGCCTTGTCGCTATATGCGAGCGGGGGGGCACACCCGCCGAATTACCGCAGGAGCTTAGAGCATGGCCGATACGCCCGACACGACCGCCGATCAGGCCCAACCGCAGAGCGCTCCGCAACCCCCGCGGAAATCCCGCGGCCGCAAGGTATTGGCCGTCGTGCTGGTGTTGGCGGCGGCCGGCATCGCCGCTTGGGTATGGTGGCCCCGCCAGTCGGCTCCCGAGGTCAAAGCGCCGGAACTGACCACCCATACGTCGGCCACGCCTGCCAACAACAACTTTGGCGGCGAGGAGTCGCGCCAAAACCTGGAGGAAGCTCTGCAGATCTCGCAGGGCATCCTCGATCGCTTGAAGGAAGTGAGCGACTACACCGGGCGACTGACCAAGCAGGAACGCTACAAGGGCAACCTGCTGCCTGAAGAAGTCATGGCGGTCAAAATTCGCGAGGAACCGTTCAGCGTGTACATCCGGCACCTGTCGCCTGAGAGCAAGAACGGCCAAGAAGCGATCTATGTCGAAGGCCAGAACGATGGCAAGCTGGTCGCCCACGCCGTCGGTGCCGGGGCTTTCTTGGGGACGATCAAGCTTGATCCCAACGGCTGGTTGGCCATGATGGACAACCTGCACCCGATCACCGACATCGGCCTGCGCAACCTGGTGCGGCAACTGCTGGAGATGGCCGACAAGAAACGCGACTACTTTCTCAAGTGTAAGATCACGATCATCGAGGACGGTGAACTGAACGGACGCCCCTGCCGCATTCTCGATCTGCGTAGCCCCCAGCCCGCCGCCGATTTCCGCATGGCCATCGCCCGCATCTATTTCGATAAGGAATGGCAGGTGCCGGTGCGGTACGAGGCATTTGACTTTCCGCCGGGCGACGACCAGGGCGAGCCGATCTTGATGGAACGCTACACCTGGAGCGATTTGAAATTCAACGTGGGCCTGACCGACCGGGATTTTGATCCAAAGAATCCTGAGTACGATTACCCATGATCGATCGCACGATGTAGTTGCCGTTTACGGCTCACCCAGAAATTCCTCACTGCTGACGCTTCCTACTGCTCATGGGTTATCGCTCGTTGCAGGCGTGCGTTGCCGACCTTCGCCGCCACGGTCACCTGGTAGACATCGAGGCTGAGGTCGACCCGGAGCTGGAAGTTGCCGAGATTCAGCGCCGCACGTTCGCGGCCGGCGGGCCGGCGCTGCTGTTTCACCGCGCTTCCGGTTGTAAGTTCCCCCTGCTGGCCAACCTGTTTGGCACGCAAGACCGCGTGCGGTTCATCTTCCGCCACACGTGGGAAGCCGTGCGACAATTGATCGCGTTGAAGGTCGATCCTTCGCAGGGCATGCGGCATCCGCTCCGTTCGATGGCGGCCGCCCGGCACGCGCTGCATATGCTCCCCAAGTTGGTGCGCTCCGGACTGGCGCTCGACCGCACTTGCACCATCGATCAGTTGCCGGCGATTCGCTCCTGGCCGATGGACGGCGGGGCCTTCATTACGTTGCCCCAGGTCTATACCGAACACCCGCTGCGGCCCGGCTGGAAACACTCCAACCTGGGCATGTACCGCGTGCAGCTTAACGGCGGGCAGTACGAACCCAACCGCGAGGTCGGGCTGCATTACCAGATTCATCGCGGGATCGGCGTGCACCATGCCGCGGCCATTGAAGCTGGCAAGCCGTTCAAGGTGAACATCTTTGTTGGCGGGCCGCCTGCCATGACCATCGCCGCCGTGATGCCCCTGCCGGAAGGCATGTCGGAACTGACGTTCGCCGGTGCCCTGTCGGGCCGCCGCATCCGTATGATTCGCCAGGGCGACGGGCAGTTACCCATCGCAGCCGAGGCCGACTTCTGCATCGTCGGCGAAGTGATTCCCGACAAGTTGCTGCCCGAGGGGCCTTTCGGCGACCATTTGGGCTATTACAGCCTGTCCCACGATTTCCCGGTGTTGCGCGTCGAAAAGGTATACCACCGCCGCGACGCCATCTGGCCGTTTACCGTGGTTGGTCGGCCGCCTCAAGAGGACACGCTCTTTGGCTGGATGATCCACGAGCTGACGGGCCCGGTGGTTCCGACCGTGTTGCCAGGCGTGCGGGCGGTGCATGCCGTCGATGCTGCGGGCGTCCACCCGCTGCTATTGGCCGTCGGCAGCGAACGATACACACCGTATAACCCGCTCCACGAGCCGATGGAGATTCTCACCCAGGCCAACGCCATCCTGGGACAGGGGCAAATGTCGCTGGCCAAGTTCCTGTTCATCGCGGCCGAGGAATCCGGCGGCCAGCCAGATGTGAACGATATTGCCCGCTTCTTTCAGCACGTGCTGCAGCGCGTGGATTGGCGGCGCGATCTGCATTTTCAAACCCGGACCACCATCGACACCCTCGATTACACAGGCACCGGCCTGAATCAAGGCAGCAAGGTGGTCGTGGCTGCCGCCGGTCCTAAGCAGCGTGAACTGCCGACGGAACTGCCAGATAACTTGTCTTTGCCGGAAGGTTTCTCGCACCCGCGTGTGGCGCTACCCGGCGTGCTCGTACTGAATGGACCGAAGTGCGAACCATCGGCATGGGGCGACAACGGCAATCGCGCTAATGATGGCGCTATCGAACGCTTCTGTGCGGCGTTTGATCGCGGCGCACCGATCAATCGCTTTCCACTCATCGTAGTGGTCGACGATAGCGGGTTCGCCGCCGCTACGCTCAACAATTGGCTTTGGGTTACGTTCACGCGAGCCAATCCAGCGACCGATGTGCACGGCATCGAGTCGTTCATCGCGGACAAGCACTGGGGCTGCCACGGCTCGGTGGTGATTGATGCTCGGATCAAGCCGCACCATGCGCCGCCGCTGGTCGAAGACCCTGAAGTGACGCGCCGCGTGGATGCCTTGGCTGCCCGCGGCGGTCCGCTGTACGGCATTATCTGAAGTCGGTCACGCGCGCTGGCTTGACGCCTTCCATACTGCCCGATCGAGCGGCAGCGTTTTGACACCGTGGCGATGGTTCCTTATCGTGTCGGCAAGTTGGAACCTGTCTTGCCTACGATGTACGACCGCTGAGCCGAACCAATGGCAGAGTTTGATCCGCGTCAATATGGTGCTGTGGTTGCGGACCTGTTGGAACCGCCCCGCGAGGCCGAGCTAGGGCCTGGCCGTCCCAACCCGACAGCGCGGGCCGCGCTGGTCGACTTGACCGCCGAGCAAGTGTGCAGCCCGCACCGCGTGACCGATCGTGACTTGGCCAGGGCCTGCCTGTCGGCTCTGTGGCTGTATCACGATTATCTCGACGAATCGCATTCGCTCAGCCAGGAGATCCCAGGGACGACTGGCAGTTTTTGGCACGGGATCATGCACCGCCGCGAACCGGATCCCTCGAATGCCAAGTACTGGTTCCGCAACGTGGGCCAACACGAAGTCTTTCCGAAGCTGCTTGTCGCGGCCCGCTTGCTTGATCCGCCTGCCGGCACGCGGGCTGAGGATCTGACCAGCACCGAAACCTGGGACCCGTTCTTATTTGTCGACTTGTGCGAAACCGCCCGGCGCTCCGGCGGCGCGTTGGAAGCCTTCTGCCGCCGCGTGCAAACCGCCGAATGGCAATTGCTGTTCGACTATTGTTGGCGCGGCGCCTGCGGGCTGGGCTAACAAGCTCAATCTTTGGCCCGCACTTGTCTTATGAGACCTCTTGGGCGTCGTCACGAATCAACATCCGATTATCGGTGTTATTGAGTTTGCCGATCGGTTAGGATGGATCGCGCCTAAGAACACTGTAGAGGACGGTGACGACACACTCCGTTCTGGCGGCATCGATGCCGCCACGTAGGGCCAGCCGTTCACGACGGGTTGCCGCAACAGCGGTCCTGCCACGCGAGCCCCGCGCAGGCTTCACCAGTGCCTGCGACTCGCCACCGTTGCCTCCAAGGATGAAGAACAGGGAGCACCATTAATGCGTTCACTTAGCAACTTCTTGCCGTATGGTTCTGGGGCGTCTGGCAACGAAGCTGCCCCGCGTCTTGCCCGCGGCGGCATGTTCCCAGGCTGGCTCGCCATCGCATGTTTGGTGCTCGTCGGCTTGAGCGGTTGCCAGGACAGCAGTTCGACGTTGGCCGTTGCGGCGCAAGCGCCCGCTGATGCCAAGGCGGCGGCTGATGATGCAGCAAACAATGATGCTGTACAAGTTGCCGCCGCGGACGATGCGCCAGTGGCTGATGACGCCGCGGCCAAGCAATCCACGCAAGCTTCCGGCCGAGCCAGTCGTCGCACTGCCCGTCAGCAGGAGGCCAATATGGAAGATCCCTTTGCCAACGCGATCACCGCGCCTGCCCTGCAAGGCGGGGTCGAGTGGCTGAACACGGCCGGCCCGCTCGATGTTAAGGATCTCAAAGGCAAGTTCGTCCTGCTGGACTTCTGGACCTACTGCTGCATCAACTGCATCCACATCCTGCCGGAACTCAAAAAGCTCGAGAAGGCATACCCCAACGAACTCGTGGTGATCGGCGTCCACTCGGCCAAGTTCGATACCGAGAAGGATTCCGAGAACATTCGCGAGGCGATCCAGCGGTACGAGATCGAGCATCCCGTGGTGAACGACGCCAATCATGCCATCTGGAATCGCTACGGCGTCCGCAGTTGGCCCAGCATCCGTATCATCGACCCCGAGGGCCGGCTGATTGCCGGCGATAGTGGCGAGATTCCCTTTGAAGCGTTTGATGCCTTCTTCAAGAAGGTCATTCCCTACTACGAACGCAAGGGTGTGCTCGATCGCACGCCGCTGCGGTTCGCGCTGGAACTCGAGAAGCTCAAACCCACGCCGCTGCGGTTCCCTGGCAAGGTGCTGGCCGATCCCAAGAACGATCGACTGTTCATCACCGACAGCAATTACAACCGGATCGTGATCACGCGGCGCGATGGACAATTGATTGACGTCATCGGTAGCGGCCAGATTGGCGACAACAACGGCAACTATGCCGAGGCCAGTTTCAACAAGCCGCAAGGGCTCGCCCTGCACGGCGACACGCTCTACGTGGCTGATACTGAAAATCACCTGATCCGTAAGGTCGACCTCAAGCGCAAGCTGGTTGGCACCGTGGCCGGCACCGGTTCGCAGGCGCGTGGACCGTGGCCAGGCATCACGCGTGATGCCCAAGGCTTGTTCCAACTGCCCAAGCGGTTTGTCGGCAAGCCTCGCCGCACGCCGCTGGCCAGTCCGTGGGCGCTGTGGTTGCATGGAGAGGACCTGTTCATTGCGATGGCCGGTCCACACCAGATCTGGAAGATGCCGCTGAATCAATCCGAGATTGGTCCCTACGCCGGCAATGGCCGCGAGGACATCGTTGATGGCCTACTGCTGCCTAGCCAGCCCTATGAGATGCAAGCCCAGGTCGGCGGCGAATCACTTTATTATTCGTCGTTCGCGCAGCCGAGCGGACTCGGGTCCGATGGCAAAATGCTGTACGTGGCCGATAGCGAAGGCAGCTCCATCCGGGCGGTACCCTTGGATGGCAAGGGCCTTGTGGAGACCGTGGTAGGCACATCGCACCTACCAGACGCGAGACTGTTTACCTTCGGCGACGTGGACGGTTCCGCCCGCGAGGCTCGCTTGCAGCACTGCCTGGGCGTAGCCTACCACGAAGGCAAGCTGTACGTGGCCGATACCTACAACGACAAAATCAAAGTCGTTGATCTGCAAGCTGGCCAGGTCAGCACGTTTGTGGGCAGTGGCGAGCGCGGGTTCAGCGACGATCCGCCGCGGTTCGACGAGCCCGCCGGCGTTTCGATTGCCGACGGTAAGCTCTACGTGGCCGACACCAACAACCACGCCATTCGCGTGGTGGACCTGGACACGCGGAAAGTTACCACGCTCACGATTTCGGGCCTGACGCCGCCCGAGGAGCCCAAGGTTGATTCCAGCCGACCCAGCTTCCCCAACGCCACGTTGCGGACGCTGCCGCTGGCCAAGGTGGCACCGGCCGACGGCAAGGTGCAACTGCAGGTACAGCTCAAGCTGCCCGCGGGCTGGAAGCTCAACACTGAAGCTCCGATGGGCTACTACGTGGAAGGCCGCAGTGACTCGGGCCTGATCAATCCGCAGTCGCTGAACAAGACCACGCGGCTGGAGCAACCGGCTACCGAGTTTGCCGTGCCGCTG
>Ga0182738_1004121_pt1 | contig 16222 bp, 8 predicted proteins | sample eDN5th30CBELigMG_FD_128876 | JGI IMG/M metagenome (GOLD analysis project Ga0182738, IMG submission 128876) | Enriched Miracle-Growth compost microbial communities from Emeryville, California, USA - eDNA 5th pass 30_C BE-Lig MG (version 2)... ... | reverse complement strand
TCAAATTCCAAAAATATTTTGTCAATGATATCAAACAGCTTCTTTACACATATCCTCTTGACCTCAAAACCAAGGAAGGAAAACCCTTCTGGACTCTACCAAAACGTCCTCCAACTGAAGTTACTTTTGATCCAAACAATGATCTCCATTCCAGATTTATTACTGCTTGCGCTTGCTTAAGAGCAAATATCTTTAATATTCCTATCCCAGCTGATGCGAGAAAAGAATCAGGCAGACAGAAAATAGCTCAAGAAGCTGCCCAAGTCAGAGTTCCTGAATTCAAACCCTCCGACGCCAAATCCAAAGCAATCAACTCTGAAGTCAAAAAAGAAGATGCTGCTGCTACTAAAAAGGATATTGAGGAGGAAGAAGAGCCTATCAAGGAAAATGAGACTCAAGAATTAACCAAAAAATGGCAAAAGTATCAACAAGAAATCAAGCCAAATGCTGCCTCTTCTTTCTGCAAACCTGAAGATTTCGAAAAGGATAATGACCAAAACTTCCATATTGATTTTATTCATGCTATAGCTAACTGTAGAGCAAGCAACTATTCGCTTGAAGTTATGGATTGGATGACTGTCAAATTAAAGGCAGGAAGAATCGTACCAGCCTTGGCAACCACCACCGCATCTATTGCTGCTCTTCAAACCATCGAACTTTGTAAATTATTAAAGAAATGCCAAGTCCAAGATATGAAAAATGCTTTCCTCAGCTTGGCCGTTCCAATCCTCGCACTCAGTGAGCCAGGATCCGCACCAACAACTAAACTCACCGAAGATCTCACAGTCAATATCTGGGACCGTTGGAATGTCACTCTTCCAAAAGAAGCTACTCTCAAAGATTTGTTTAAGCGTCTCGAAGACAACTATCCCTTCTTTGTCGCAAAGGATGTCAACTACGGATCACAAAACATCTATTTCAGTGCTCTTATGAATATTCCAGGAAAAGAAAAACAAAAAGAAACTAAATTAACTTCCAAACTCAAAGATTTATTAGGACTCGAAGTAAACCTTGAGGTTTTTCTTTTTTTAATCATCTTATAGGAAGAAGAAACTTATGCTGACTTGAGTATTATGTTCTCAAAGAAAGGAGATTCTGAAATTCTCAAAGGTGTCCCCTTAGTTAGAGTTGTTCTCAATGAATAAATATACATCTGTTATATCAATTATTTAAGTAGTAACTTGATGTCTATGAAAAAATAATAATTGTATGAAATAACTTTTAAGAAATTATTAATTTGTTTCAGATGGGGGAAAATTATAATTTGCCTTCTTCTTTTGCATTATCAAACCTCTTATGATGATAAAATTGATCCCTAAAATATTCAATCCTCATCTGTCGAGAAGTTTACAATACAAAAATTTCGCAAATCTTCTTCCTGCTTTCTCTTTTTGTTCTTCACAACAACCAAGTAGATCTGACGACAATATTTTTTATTCACTCATCTCAAACCAAAATAGAGGATACATTCAAGAATGGAACGATTTTAGATTCATTCAGAGTTCAGGATACTGTTATTTATGTTGTCAAGGGGGATCTAACCGAAGAAGATACAGATGCTATTGGTATTTTAGAAATTCAAGAATTAGATTCATTTTAATGAAAAATCATAGTAAATGCTGCAAATGGTAGATTGATGCATGGAGGTGGTGTTGCTGCTGCTATTGCTCGAAAAGGTGGAAGGTATCGAAAAATTATTTTTGTCCTTTTTTGACAATATAAAAGTGAAGTTCAATTAGGAAGTAATCAACTTGTTCAAGAACATGGTCCAAGTAAAATATTTCTCTGATTTTTCCCCCCTAAAGAGTCAAGTTCCAACGGGTGGTGCTATTGCTCAGAAGGCCCCATCTTTGTTAAAATGCAAATATATTATCCATGCTGTTGGTCCAATTTACCAAGATGTAAAAAAATACTCTCCTGTTACTCATATAAAGTAGGGAAAGCAAGATGAAGAAAATCTGCTCAGTCATTGTATTCAAAAAAGGTTCTAAATTTTTCAAAATAAGATAGAAATTTTTTTTAGTTTAAGAATAGCTGATGGTTTGCAACCACCATTGACATCAATTTCTTTCCCAGCAATCTCAAGCGGCATATTTGGGTTCCCAAAAGATTTGTGTGCTCAAGTCTTCTTTACGACCCTCTTCAAGTCCAACAAAAAGTTTATTAATCTCCTAAAACTTCCCCACTTAGTCATTTTAACATTAATCATACTGAAACGCATATGAAGCATGTTCGCCTTGTCAATTTTGATGATATCACTGTATCAAAATATTCTTGTTCAATAATAACTCAATTTTTAGGTGAATATCTTCCTTAATGAATTGGAAAACTTTAGAAATAACCTCAGAAAATAAATACTCTTTATATCATTGAAAATTTGATTCTCCCTCCCTCTCTTTTTATTTTTAAAAGTTGCTCAGATATCAAAATTTTATTTATTTATATTAACAAGTGAATGATCATTTCATATCGCAAATTAGTTAACAGGGGTTTTTTAATGAACAATAAATAACTCTGGTGTTTTCAGGAATACAACAAGCGTTTAATATTAAAATAATCTCGTGAGTATTAAACCTATGTTTAACCAGGAAGTTCAGGACCAATCTTGCACCAATGAGCCGGTCACCAGCCAATTCAATTTTCAGAACCTCTGGAACATCGAAGTCCCCAAACTCTTAGAGGAAAAGTTTATCACAATCGAAGTTAGCGAAGCCAAATTAAATATTAAAGCCGCTCCATCAGCAAAGAAACTTGCTACCTTTGCAAAGCTTCAAATAAGCACGCTTGTCTGGACCACTAAGCTCGATAAAGAGTCTCCTTCCAATCCAAAATGGAATGAAGTACTCTTTCTTCTTTTCAGCAAATTATATAACTCTTAGTCCAAAACCTTTCAAAGAAAAACGCTCGAAAAATATTCTAAAAGTGAAGAAAGAATCGTGGGGAACACCATTATTCGAATGTTTCTTCCTCATAGGCCCTCAGAAAAAAATGCACAACCTGCTCAAGACCAAACTCCAAATTTCATCCTTGGTGTATATTATTATTCCTCTTCTTCAGCAATGGAAGCTTTGGTATCTGAGATTTTATGTTCAACAAAGCTAATTTTTATTTGCAGATTGGAGAAACTAAGATTCCTTTGAAAAATATTCTCAAAAAGGATTTCCAGAATGAATGGTATGATATTCATGACAACAACAATCAGGTTTCGGGATCAGTGCGTGTTACATTTAAATATGATAATGAGGAGAGGGATCATTCAAAAGGCAGTTCTGTTGATTGTAAAGTCCCAGCAGAGTCTCGTTTGCAAACTCCAACTTATAAAAATAATGACTTTAATGATCAAAGTCGTACAATTAAACCTTCAAATTTCCTCACTCCGACATCACTCGATGAATCTCAAAGTAATTTACTCTCAATCTGTACCTTTTTATAATTTCTCTTCCTAACCTCTCTCAAAATTAGATTCCAACTATAATACATCACAGGATGAAGATGAAGTTATTCAAAATTTCTCAGTTTATCAGCCTTTCAATTTTGAGAGAAGTCTCCTTCAAAGAGCTTCGCAAGATAAAGAACCCAAACTCCTTCCAGATGATTATCAACTTTTCCAAAAAGTCCGACAAGATGATATTGGCACCACATCTACGAATGCAACTCCAATTAAAGACCAAGAATTGCTGACCACCAAGTTCACAGAAGAGGACAACCACAGCCCTGAGAAAATTGTGTATAATATCCCTGTCGACTTCGCGGATGAAGATCTTGAAGAGCCCATTCCTAGATCAAATCCACAAAAATTTGTTGAGGCCGGAGAGATTCAAGAGACACTCGACACAATCCAAAAAGATAATATTGAACTTAAACACAAACAAGAGGAGTTTGCTTCCAATTTCTCAAACATAAAATCGGATTTTGAAAGACTCATCAATGAAAAAAATATCCTCACATCAAAAATGAATGGTATTGAATGTAATAATAAACTATGTCCTCATTTGGTAGATCTCGATATGAGAGAACAATGTCTTGTAAATGAAAAGAGAAATTTGTCCAAGGATTTCTCAGAGCTTCAACAAGAACAAGAAAGATTTTACAATGAAGAATCGCAACAGAATGAATTGCAACTCATGCTCGAAGATGTACAAAGGGAAGAATATGAGGAAAACGAGAGAACTCTCGAGCTTGAAGAACATGTTAGACAAATTGCTGTCTTCTATCAGCGAGAAACCCAAAATCTCAGATCTTTAGAGCAAGAAATGTATAGAAAACTTATTGCCAAAAGAATAAAAGAATACAATTTGATGAGTGAGGTTGAGCCTGAAAGCGAGCGTATTGCAGTTTCAATAACTATCGAGAATAATGAAAACCAGGAGGTAGAATAAAACCAAACCAGATTATGATATTAAAAATCACATCTAGGAGGAGCACGAGGATTATGAGGCAGTAATAAGAGATCTCCAAGATAAACATTTTGAGATTGAAAGCAGTATTGAATCAAGGATCCAAAATATAGAGAGATTGCAAGAATTACTAAAAACTGAAATTGAGAATAATTCAATCGAGTAAAGTAAACTTAGTTACTCTCTTTCTCTCAAAAATTTTTGTCATTGTCATCATCATTGTCATAAAAATGTAATATACTTTCAATCATATGAAATATGTTGATAAATAGGTGTACGCCTTTTGTTTTTTTGCATAATTCATTGAGAAAACTTTCTTGTTTTCTGGTTGATGTTCTTGTTTTATGCATCAATGTGTTTTCATTTATTTTCCATCCAAAACATTAAATTTAAAAACTGTCTCCTTTATTTAACGTCAAATTTAATGAATAACTTTTTTTTTACAGAATTATTATGGAATGAGTATCATAATCTGTAAATATAAAATACTTCTTACTAAATACTATATTATGGATATAATTTAAGTGCACAAAATCTCTACCATATGATCTATTTACATGTATAATTTACTACTTTCTTTTTGAAGGAACTCATTGTCTTTAAAGAACCCATCGACAATAGTGCCGTTTGCCATTGTTAACACACCACGTCCTCTCATCTGATCTTCAACCCAGTCTCCTTCATATCGTTTGCCATCAATCCAGATGTAGATACCTTTACCGTGTCTCTTACCTTCAAACCAGTAACCATCGAAATGATCACCATTAGCGAATTCCAAAATACCCCTTCCATTCTTTTCGCCATCCATCCACTCTCCTGTGTATTTATCGCCATCAACATAGTACATGGTTCCCAAGCCATGTAATTTATTGTCTTTGAATTGGCCAACGTATCTATCACCGTTGGGGAACACGCATGTACCTTCTCCGATTTGCTTTCCATCGCCCCAGACGCCAGTGTTCACCTCTCCATTGCAGAAGTGCATTGTTCCTTCACCATGGTAAACGTCATTGTCCCATCCACCTTCATATCTGCATCCATCAACGTAAACCATAACTCCCTGGCCACATCTTTTTCCTTCTCTCCACTCTCCAAAATATTTATCGCCATTCTTGAAGCTATAAGCACCCTTTCCGTGCTTTTCTCCATCTCTCCATTCTCCATGGTACTTTTCTTTATTTAAATATGTGCACATTCCAATGCCATTCTTTTTGTCGTCGGCCCAGTCTCCTTCGTATTTGTCTCCGTTTTTATAGTAGTAAACACCCCTTCCACATTTCAGACCATCTCTTAATTCTCCTTCATAGCGCTCGCCGCTAGCAAAAGCGTACACTCCGTAGCCATTGAATTTGTCATTTTTCCATTGGCCAGCATAGATGTCTTGATTCAGGAAATAAAAGATACCTTTTCCGCTCTTGCTTCCATTCAAGAGCTCTCCTTTGTACACGGAGCCATCATCAAATGTAATAATATTCATAGTGTTCTTCAAGTGGCCATTCTCATCGTACAAATTGGTTTCTTCCAACCATTTCGCGATCTCTTCTCTCTTCACAAGCATAATGGCCTTGTTTCCTGTTGGCATATCAGGAACACGATAGTCAGCGTTGCATAGTGTACTATTTTCAGCACCCATTTGTCAAAAAGATATACAAAAATTTTGATATTTATATTTTTCTTTGTTTCTCTCTCATAATTGTTAAATACTCCGCATTACCGGATAAATCCAAAATTAATAAAATGTTTCACCTCTTTAGAGGCAATATTCGACCCCTTGCATTTAGCCTTTTCCCACCAATATTATTCATATTACATCCTTTTCATCTCCAAGAAGATGCCTTTTCCTTTCTCATCATTTGGCCGAAAACAAATTTTCACTGCAAAAGAATTGAGAGTTTAACTCATTGAGAAAAACATTTCCCCGATAAAAATCCAAATCTTTCCAACTCAATCTGAGTTTCCGTTTCTAACTCATTTGTGAATTAATCAAATTTGCCTCCCGGCAGAAAATTATTCATCAACCTCTCCTTATTTTCCAAATTGAAAGTCCGTAATATTCTCCCTCTCAATCCAAGCTTGAGTCTGTGTTTCTCCAGTTAATCAAATTAAAATAAAAAAAAACTCAACTCACATCATGGTGTCTCACCCTCATCGGCTCGAAACATCCTCTCTTTTAGCCATTATCTCTCTTGTTTAAATTTCTCAACAATTATTCTTTAGCAAAATATTTTGAAGATCATTCATCATATAACTTAGCTTCAGAAAGACGATTGACTGGTGAAACTTTCAATCTCAAGGTTAAAATCCTCTTCAAATCAAACAAAAACTATCATCATAGATCCTTGTCCTCTCGACTTTGCTCAAAATAAATGTTTTTCTCCTAAACTTTCAAATACTAGATTAAATAGGAAAGAAGGACCTTCTCCGATAAACCTAAGGTCAATGAGAGCACATCATTTGTATGCACTGTTATTGAAAAGAAAGCTAACTAAGCTGAAAAATCTAAATTTTCATCTGAATTTGTGCTTTTCCTGCAGAATAAATAAACAACGGGCTTTTTCAAAAAAAACACTTAAGGTGGGAAGTTATCTAAACTCAGTTTAGTCTTAATACTTCATTTCATATGAGAAAAACCTGATTCAATTCAACTCACATCAAAGTTTAATTAAACATCCTGCCGAATGAGGAGGAGGAGGAAAAATTAAACTGTTTGAAGTTTTAAAAATTCGAAAAAGGTTTTTTCTTTTGAAAAAGTGTAGTTATATTGCAGAATGTCAGACATTTACGAAATCAATCACATAGACAGGTAGTTATTTGGAAAAACTGGGTATAAAAATTTGTCAAAGCAAAATTTTGTTTACATATTACAGAATAGACATACATTGAGTTTCCGATATATATTCAATTAAATAAAAGCATTTTCTGATTTAACGAAGGAGATTTCCTTCTCCTTGAACTTTGTTAACAAAACCACTTAGAAATCGTTAACACTCTTGATTGAAACATCAGACATGGTAGGTAAAGAGGCTCTTGAGCCGCTTGACAAGGAGTTCAAGCTATAAGCTTCCTCGATCATGCAAGCGCTCTTGAAGTACATACCTTTACCGTAGGCTTCAATTTTCTTGACGATATCATTTTTGTCGAGATGCTTCTTGTTGGCAAAGTGGTCCAAATTATCTTTGAATCTTCCGAAGTTCAAAGTCTTGTTCTCTTGACTGGAGCTTTGGCCAAAGATAGTGGTGACATCGGACTTGGTGAATTTTCTGTCCATGAAACCACATTCTTTAGAGAATTTCATGTATTGGTTAAGGGTCATTTCTTCAGCTCCTTCACTGAACTTTCTGAAAACAGTTTCGAGGATAGTAGGATATTGCATGATAAATAGGTGGGTAGTTTGAAGTAGTTGTTGTTAGTAGTTTTGATTTGAATTATAAAAACCTTTTCACAACGGGATATAAATAGCCAAACTGATGGTTTCGCGCAAATTATTTAGTCTAATTATTCAAAACAAGGGTTTATTAATATTACGTCATTAATACTAACTATATCCCCAAATAATTTTGCCAGTATTAGTTTTGCTCCTGAGCGCCAATCCCAACTGCCTTGACACCTGTGCCACCAAAGACTTGTTCCATTTTCTCAAAAACTGATTAGTGATCATTCAAACCAAGATTTAATTGACTCAAGACACATTCATCCTCTAAACTACTTAAATTAGAATGAGACTTTTCATTTCATTAAAAAAAAAGTCATTTTAAAAAATTAAACCTTCTTGTCTTCTTCTAATCTGATGTGAAATTGACAAGTGTCAGTCAAATACGACTCTCAAGCTGTCCTGCTCTATCAGCCTCTGAAGGTCCGATTTGAATCAGGATGGTTTAAGATCAAGTTGCCTCCTTTTTTCTTCAAAATTTAGACCTTCTATCTCATCATGGATCAACTTTCGTTATCTCATCACGTTGATATGATTAAACAACGGCTTGAGCAATTTCGTCTCAAAGACTAACTTTTGGCATGAGTAAAAAAGCATGGCAGTAGGGATTCTGCTCAGTTTGGATTTTTTCCAAGCATTTGTGCTCTCTATAAAAAACATCACAACAAGAGATGCATCCAGAAGTTTCTATTTAGGGCCTTTTGAATTCAACCCTACAAAACAATCGAACCATCAGGATTCACATTATCTCTAAAAAATATTTTAAGACAGTTTTTCAGTCAATCAAATTTCTATTAGGTTTTTTTGCCCTCAAGGCGTCATCCTTAAATCATTAATGGATCATATTTTTTGATTTATCTGAATCACCAAGTGATCAGATAGATTACGCTTTTAAATCTGGAATTATTCTCAAAGCTTATCTTCACTCTATTCTGGGTGTCAAGGAAAAAATAGTGATAATCTCTATTCGTCCTTTACGCGGATACCGTTTTCTTAGACTTTATGATAATTTTCAAAAAGAGTAAACCTCATAGCAATTGCTCTTCTTCAAATCTTAATTCTTCTTGAAAGAGAGGGTTTTATAATAATTTGTTATTTTTTTAAACTTAGAAGCTCTCCTTAGTCATTTTCCTTTGAAAGCCCAAACGTCCGAATGAGGATAGATAGAAAAAGTTCCTTTGAGAAAAATCACTACAACTCGACTCTCGAATTAATTTTGAAAACAAGTTTCCGACAACCCTTATTGAAAAATTATTTTTCTTTATCAATGAACCAAGATAGTCTCTTCATTTGATTTGGTGATTGTCCCGGGTTGTGATTTGAAAGATAAATCGATTTCAGGATGAAGTTTACAGAGTGTCACTTTGGTAATTTTGTCAAACAGATACTGTAATATTAATGTTATTTTATTCGAATCAGAGAGTCGAATTCTCCTTCAGGAATTTAGATTTCTCCTATTTTCCGAAGCGAAGCCTCGAGAAACAAGTTCAAGAGAAAGACCGTCCAAACTCAGCAGGTTTTCTAGTTTTAAAGGATCTACCGAGACTAGCTTCCACATCAATTGTTATCAGAATTCTTTGAAAGCCAATCAAAGCAAAACCCAAGCTATTTCAAGACTCTATTATTTTGACTCAAATCGTGTGGAAGTAATGAGCTCAGTCATATTTCCCCTCTAATAATTTACCAAAAACAACCATCGCGAAATTTTACCCTTTATTTTTATAATATAATTAATAAAAATATTCCTGATTTCAGGAGGCTTATGTGATTATTATTTCTTTCAATCAAAGCAAAATTAAGCTAATCATCTTTCTCACTTGAAAAGAGAGTAATTTTTCTTTGTTATTTTTTTAAAAAATGGTGATTTTCAAACTCCACAGTTGTCAGAATTACATCATGACTTCTTCATGTCCGATTTTTGAAAAAAACCTTCATAAAAGAAACTTTATTCAAATCTTCTCAAACATCTCATATAAAAAAACATCTTTCCTACAATCCTGATTGTCTGCATTTACTTACACTCTTTTTGCATTTGGAAAACGTCAGCATGCAAAAATTTCTAAACCTCAATATAAAAAAAATATTTCTAAAGCTTTATGATTTTCTGACTTCAAAAAGAAATATTTTTATTTTTTGAAAATCTTGATCGAGGAGATTCTTGTCAGACTTTCTGCATAGTTACTTTGTCTCTGGAAGTCTGTGAGAAAGACACAAGTAATCGACCTCTAAATTTTTCTTCCTTCATTTGCCTTCATGCCCTTGTTAAAATAAAAAATTCACCATCTTCTCATAGTCTCTTTTATCATAAGAGAGAGAGGTTGAAGTCTTGGGATTGATCTGAGTGGATTTGAAAAGAGACTGTCAACCCTCACAATAAACAGTGCAATTATGCAATTAATAAAGTGTATTTTAAATAAATAGATTATATCTAAAATCATGAGACTCAAAGACCCTTTTTCAAATCTCTAAAAATAAAGAAATCCAAAACAGGCATCAAGCTCAAATACTTTTTCCCCTTCCATTTCTACTTGAGGAAAGAAGCATCTGAAGGATAGGAATTGTTAGCTTTGATGAACCAATGATTCGTTTTGAATTGGTGGAGTTGTCTCAAAGCAAGGTTTTGTAAAACTTTGGAGAGTTGTTTGAAAGCGCCCAAGAGTTTATGCGAACTAAAATTGCTTCAGTTGTAATAAAATAGATTATGAACAATTGTTTAACAACTTTGAATTTTTTTAAGTAAAAATTATTAATGATTCTTCTCTCTTGAACCAACTGAGTTGAAGAAAAAAAATATTTTTGATTCATTGTTTGAAATAATCCATTGAATTTTTTCACTCTTTTTTTCCCCCTTTCACTCCTTGGATTTTGCGACCTGGAAAAGAGTTTTCTTTGACTCTTGAAAATGAAAACTCAAAGGAGCAAAACATTTCCCAAATTCAAATTAATATTTTCAATTGAAAATATTTTCCCCCTGAGAGAGATGGAAGCCAATCTCAGTCGTAGTGTCTGATTATTTGCTTTCTTCATCATTCCTGAACTTTTTAAAAAATATTTTTTGATAATTCAATATGCTGAAAGACTCAAATCGAAATTCAAAAAAAATCTTTCGGGGGGAATTTCCTTCAAATTTTTTCTTTCCATTCAAGTCATTAAAGAATTGGAAAGAAATTCTCAAGATTGAAAGAAACAAAAAAGTCCCAAAAAATTTTATTCAGAGGATTGTTTCGGTGTCCTTTCAGCAAAATCCGATATTCCCCTCAGAAAATCCAGCACAACTTATTTTATGGAGATGGTTTATGAAGTTGAGAAAGATTTTTTGTTAGAAATTTCTGCCAAAAAATTCGAAACGGTATTCCTCCAAAAAATTTTTTCCCAATTTTTCTTTTTTATTTCTTTCTTTCTCAGCGAAAGAATCAAATTCGACAAAGTTCTCAATTATGAATCCCTCCTCAAAGGAAATTAACCTTCAAAACTATTTTCTCATATTATTCTCTATTCAAGCAGTATCCTCTCTAAAAAAATGAACTTCAATAAGCTTCTGATAATTTAAATGATTTACATAGATGATTTGATTTCACTTAATTTGACTTTTCATAGTCATAATCTGTTGAAAATTTTAAAGGAACAAACAATTAACTAACCTTCCAAATCATGAATATGAATTTATTTCGTTCGTCTTTTTCTCCAACCGAATCACAATGACTCAAAGATCGAAGAAAATGCTTCATAAAGAAAGAAGGACTCAACGAAAAACCAGATCCAAGTAACAAGTTCAGAAAATCATAGGAAAGGTTTAACGAAGCCTAAAAATTCATCCTAAAGATAAGATTTTGTCAGGGAGTTTAAAAATGAAAAGAAAATCGTTCTAATTAACAAATTTATTCAGAAAGGCGTGTCACAAAGATATATTTGGAAGTCAGAAAATCGTTTAATAAATTTCGCGGCAATTTTTTTTAAAAGATTTATTCAAAGAAAAAGTGAACCAAACCTCATTTTATCATCCAAGTCGGTGTAAAGAGGTTCATATTGCTCGTTCCTGTTCAACCTAACACTTTATTCTGGAAACCGACTATTGAATTCCTCTATATCTTAAATGCGGTAATTTATTTCGAGCGTTGTTGAGGCTAAATTTCCTTCAATAATAATCTAAACTTTTTGTATATTAGAAATTGTAAATAAAAACTAGAAATTAAAAAAAGCAAACATTTAAATTCTTGAGAAAAAATGGATAAGCAACGCCAAAGTATGATCACTGTCACAGACAATCGCAAGTCTATCAACTTCGAGGGCGAGCGTCTCAGAATTCTTAAAGAAAGAGAAGAACTCATCAAGCGTTTCGAAGAAGAAAATATTTACCTCGAAAATTCCCAACTTAGAAGACACATCAAGATTAAATCTTATGTTGATGGCTCCCAATACAAGGGTGAAGTCGCCAATGATCGCAGAAATGGCAAGGGTATCTATTACTATGCAAACGGAGACATCTTTGCTGGAAGCTGGAAAGATGATAAGTTCCATGGTGATGGTATGTACACTTTTGCTAACGGCGAACGTTACGAAGGAGAGTTGGTGAATGGTGCAAAGCATGGAAGAGGTACCTACCACTACATTAATGGCAATAGATACGAAGGCGAATGGGCTGGCGACCGTAAAAATGGTGTTGGTGTATATACTTATTATGCCTCTGGCGAAAAGTACCACGGAGATTGGAAAGATGGTGAAAAACATGGAAAGGGAACTTACATCTTTGCTTATGGAGATAAATATGTTGGCGAATGGAGAGATGGTGAGAAAAATGGAAAAGGAACCCTTGTATACGCTTCTGGCGCTAAATATGAAGGCGACTGGGAAGGCGATAAAGCTCAAGGTAGAGGTTCAATGACTTATCCCAACGGCGATAGATTCGAAGGAAGCTGGATTAAAGGTGAGAAAAATGGCCGCGGAGTCTATATCTATGCTGATGGAAGCAGATACGAAGGAGACTTTGCCAAGGATGATAAAAATGGTCAAGGATTCTATTCCTTTGAAAATGGTGATAAATATACCGGACAATGGCAAGACGGTGAACAAAACGGACAAGGAAAGTATACTTTTGCCAATGGTGACAGATATGAAGGAGAGTTTAGAAACCGCAAAAGACACGGTATTGGTATCATGATCCATAGCAATGGAGATAGATATAATGGAGAATGGGCTGATGGTGAAATGAATGGAAGAGGTGTCTATGAATATTCCTCTGGAGAAGTATATGAAGGTTACTGGGCTAATGGTAAGAAAAATGGGAGAGGAGTCTTTGTCTGGACTGATGGCTCAAAATATAACGGAGAATGGAGAGAGGATAGAATGAATGGCCGTGGTGAATTCACCTTTGAAGATGGTGCTAGAGTCGAAGGAACTTTCCAAGATGGTAAAAAAATTGATTAATTCTTGTAAGTTAAGTTAAATTAATGTATGTCAAAAGTAATATTTGTCTATGGAAATTTATATAAGTTTCATCGCATAAACTTCTTATAAAACTAACAAAAAAGAACTTATTAATCAACCATTTTCAAATATCAATCGAGGTTCCCAATATTTTAAATACAAGAGAAAGCCTTCATTCGTGGGAAATCGTACCAAACTATTTTTAATCTAAGAGTTAAAAAATTTTTTCCAACACTCCATCAAACTTGCTGCCTTTGAGAAAGAGGGGAGGGTCAACAAGGAGTTGATTTCTCAAGGTATTCAGAAAAAAATTTCCCAGCTTTCCCAGATTCCCCAGATTTCGCAGATTTCCGTGGAAAGCAGACTTGATTTCTATTGGGTTGGATTTTTCAAAGCTTCTTTGATTTTGATTCAGAAAACAATTTTTAAAGGATAAGTATAAAAAATTCAAATTATATGAGTATCTTGCATTAAAAAATATATGAGGTCACACCTTGGTTTGCCATATATTAAATTCCTTCAATATCATTGACACAAGATATAAATTATTTAAATTTGCAAATTTTTAGCCATGTCCGCTCAAGACGGTAAACCACCCAATTCTTCTTTCCACTTACCTTGCTCTCCGTAGCCATCAACAGAATTCAAGAACAAGCCAAGGATCAAGACGGTGAAGTCCAAGAAATCAGTTTGGATCAAATCCATTTCCAAAAGTTCACTCCTGAACTCGCTCAAGCTCTCGGTAAGCTCCTCTTTGCATTTTCCTCCATAAAAAAATTCTCACCTTCCAACTCATTGAGTCCTCATACTTACAAAATTTTATAGAAGCCCACAAGGATAGCTTGTTGTTCTTGAGCCTCAATGACTGCCTTTTGTCTACTCTCGAAAATTTCCCCAACCTCCCCAACTTGATCAGAGTAAGATCTGGCCTTTGAACATTGACCAACCCGTTTCTAGCTTGAATTGACTGATAATAAAATAAATGGAAGCGAATTCGAAAAGCTCGCCCAATTCAAAGAGCTCCAATCCCTCTCTCTCGGCGGAAACCCCATCGCCAACTATAAGGACCTCGAGCCCTTGAACGGTCTCACCAACTTGGTCCAACTCGACTTGTTCGGCTGCCCCGTCAGTGAAAAGCCCGACTACAGAGAAAAAGTTTTTGGCGTCTTTAAACAACTCGAAGTAAGCTGATTCTCTCTTGAAATAGTTCTAATCACCATTCAATAGATCTTGGACAACCAAGATCAAGAAGGTAACGACGTCGATTATGATGAAGAGGACGAAGAAGGCGGTGATGATGAAGGCGATGAAGTAAATCTCTCTCCACAGAAATAGTTTATATTGACACCTTTCTAGGAAGGAGATGAAGAATACGACGAAGAAGACGAGGAAGAAGAAGACGATGAAGAAGATGATGACGAAGAAGAAGAAGAAAAACCCAAGAAGAAGTCCAAGAGAAACTAAACCATTTCCAATCTCTCGACATGCAAATTTATTAACTAATAAGAGAGGCTTTAGTCAGGATTTATTATTGTAAAACGAATTATTCATATTTTGACCTCTCTTTTATATCGCATTATCTGCAAAAAATAAACCAAAATAAAAACCTTATTTTTAGCTTTATTAGACATATACAAATTTTTGTAAATCTCTCTCTCTCTCTCTCTCTCTCTCTCTCTCTTTTTCGAAAAGAATCTTAGCGGGTATGGAATCATCACATGTAATTCCTTTTTTTTTCTCTATTTATACAATTTGTAAAGATGGGATAAATATTAATTTTCAAGTAAAATACAACAAATGCTTATTCATATTCAAAATTCTTTTCGATTATACGAAGAGAAATTGTGTATATATCATTATCTGGATGAGTTTGTAAACCTTCAATTATTGGGAGAGTGCCGCTTTCAACAATTTTCAGGATATAAGGATTTTCTTGGTTCTCATCAGTTTTAAATAAATCCGCTCCAACATCCAAGATGTTTTCGAGAGTTTCTACGCAAGCTTTAATAATTTCATTGTCCTTTGGGTATTTTCTCAGACATCCACTTATGATCTCAATGAGCCCGACTTCAACCAAAGCGTGAATTTGGCCAGGCATTCCTCCACAAGACAATTGACTTAAGCCAATTATGCATTCTCTTGCAATCTATCCCATTAAAATTAATTCACAAACTCTAGTTTTACAAATCATTACCTCTGGTATATCTTGATTGATCATGTTGAAAAACTTTTGGATAATCTCACCTCCATTGTATGCCAAAATCTCGCCAATTTGCTTGTAGCTACACGCCAAAATATTTGAAAGTGCCCAGCAGGCATCTTTGCGCACCAATTTTTTGGGGTGATCTAAAAATGGAGCAATCAAGCCAATCACTTGATGTTCAATCAGGTGCTTTGCTTGAGCGTCTTCACCAGTCAAAATGTTGCCAACTGCTTTTAACGCTAAATTTTGAATAGTTGTTGAATCCTTGGAATTCAAAAGCTCAAATAGGCGTTCAGTTATATCCAAATCTAGGATCTCTTGAGTCTGAGCGGGGTCCTCATCAGAAATGTAAATGATCATCCATAAAGTATGCACCAATATCATTTTATCTTTTGACTCGAGAAAATTCTTAATCATTCTCACGAGAGGCTTTATATCTTCGAATTTAGGGTAGGGCTTTCCTCGGCATAAATTAGATATTAGCCAAGTTAGCTGAGTTAAAAAGGGCGTTTCTAGGTTTCTTCGATAAAAATAGCCTTCAAGTTTGTCTGCCAGTCCATCTCTAAATAAAAGATCTCGATGCTTTGTCGAATCACCAGCGATATTTGCCGCAATCCAGATTGCGTTTTCCTGAATATCGATATTTGGGTGATCAAACAACTCAACCGTTTTGGGAACTACGTCGAGACTAATCAAATATTCTATATGCTTTGATTCTCCAGAAGCTATATTTACAACCACCCATGAACATTCCTTCACCAAGTCTGG